>Ga0208764_10001237_pt1 | contig 16684 bp, 22 predicted proteins | sample ETNtaG_18_FD_185762 | JGI IMG/M metagenome (GOLD analysis project Ga0208764, IMG submission 185762) | Marine microbial and viral communities from oxygen minimum zone, Eastern Pacific Ocean - ETNP201302SV91 (SPAdes) (version 2) | ecosystem: Environmental > Aquatic > Marine > Oceanic ... | reverse complement strand
GAGATTACCGGATTCTTGGCATTCTGAAGAGTATAAGCAGCTGCAGAGATTGCTTTTTTGGCACTTTTCAAAGTCTTCTCACCAATAAGATAATCAAATGCTTCACCACGACCATGAGCCAGCAAACCTTCCTTTGCAACCAAATTATTCTCAAATCCTTTAACCAACTTCTCCCTTATTTGTAATGAAACAAAACGTGGATGAGATTTTGGTATATTCATTCTATCACCGGAAAATATTTTATTCTAATCTAGCGCCAGAGTTATCAATTCTGGAAGTGATGATTATACCATCATCATATTTTTTCAAAATTTCTAATACCGTCTGCTTTTTTTCTTTTGTTACAAGAGAAAAGATTGTTTCACCAAATAAGGCAATTCCACATTTTATTCCATTTTCATGAAGCTCTTTGATAACCTTATTCATTTTTGGAGTAATCACGTGGATGTACTCAGCAAATTTTATGGACATGTCCTGAAATTCATCCATATCTTGGGATCGAATAAGTTTTTCAACCATTTTACCTCCAAGACCATTCACAGAAGAAATCTTTTCTTTTAGGAATTTTTTAGTAGAAATTGGATTAAAACAAATAATCATAACATCAAGTTTTTCTTTGGGTCTGATTTTTTGAACTTCACCAGTACCAGGTGCACCTGATTTAGTTCTAATCTCAAATCCCCCATAATATGATGCAAGTACATCACCAAGTCCAGTTTGGCATTTAATTTCTGCTTCATGTGCAATTTGTGCTACCTTTGTTTTTGTGTATCCACAGTTCAGTGAATCATTTAATGCAATTGCCAAAGATAATGCAACCGCGGCACTACAACCAAATCCATAACCAACAGGAACATCAATCTCATGAGTTATGTCAAAATATTTTTCTTCAACCAAAAATCTCTTCAAAACATATTCTGATACACGTATATCTCCTGTGTTGAAACCCTTCACTCTTATTCCATAATTGTTGATATCATGTTTGGTCTTTGCTCTAACATTGACAGTTGTTCTCACTCCCTTCTGTATTGAGAAGCCAGCACCAAGGGAACCAAGCTGATTTGATTCCTTTTTTTCTAGCTCAGCCTTGAAAAATCCAGTGATGTGGGCAGGCGAAAATGCTTTTGCACGCATGATCGAAACCTAAATCTCTTAAAATATTAATACTTGGCTTAAATAATATAAATTAGTATAAATTGACTAGATTTACTCGACGCCTACAGAGGATTGGAAGTAGTATTCTTGTTTCACTCCCAAAAGAGTGGGTTGATGTAAATAAACTAGAGAAAAGTGACCAGGTTGAGATTGAAATCACACAAAATAATCTCTCCATCAGAACACAACAAAGTAAACGACCATCTAAGGAAATTGAAATATCTTATCCATTACCAAAAGGAGAAAATATTGTTGCAAACATCACAGGTGCTTATCTTTTAGGATATGATATAATTAAGATCAAAGGTAAATCTCCGATCTCTGTTGCTGATAGAGAAAGTGTACGAGCTTCTATGAGAAAACTTGTCGGCATGGAAATTGTTGATGAGGATGCAACAAACATTTCGGTACAATTTTTACTTGATGAGACGTCAGTAAATCCACAAAATATTCTGAAAAGAATGAGCTCAATTGCATTTGGGATGTTTAGTGATATTGTGTTATCCTTGAAAACTGGAGATAAGACAAATCTTGAAACTATATCAAATCGTGATACCGAAATCAATAGACAGTATTTCCTTCTTGTTAGGTTGATTCGTAGTACTATTATGGATACCAGATTGGCTGGTATTTTCAACCTGGAAAATATAGATATTCTTGATTATAGAATTGCCGCAAACACACTTGAAATTGCTGGTGATACTGTTGTTGAATTGGCAGAATCATTAATGAAATCAAACCTATCCAAAATTGAACTGAAAAAACTATATGATTTTGCAAAAGATATGGAAGAAATACAAGCCAAGTCAATTGATTCTTTTATCTCTAATAACAGATCTCTTGCAATTAATGCAATCGCACTACAAAGAGATAACTCTGAAAAAATTTCTAAGATCCGTTCTTCCTTGGAAAGTAAGAAGCAGGTTCCCCTTGCATTTTTTGATCTTGTTTACATGTTTGAGAAGGTTTTACAGTCGTGGTCAGATATAACAGATTTAGTTAAACCAAGTTACAAGTAAGAATTAATGTAGTTCTTCAAGTTTTGCTAGTCTTTTTTCAATCTCAACTAACTTATTGATGATTATGATGTGTGTTTTTTTGGCGTCTATTCCAACAGGACTGTCTGGACTAGTGATAACATTTGCAATTTCAGCCTTTTTATCATCGTCAACTTCTAGATTCATTTCTTTTTTAACAACAATTGATAATCAAAATATACTTTGCTTTCAGAGTAGTTTTTTCTGAGCAGCATATACCATTACAGCACAGATCGTCTTCGAATCTATAATTTTGTCTTTTTTGATCATGTTGATCAATTTTTTCAATTCCATCTTTTTCACAGTAATGAATTCGTCAGTGTCTAGATGTGTTTTCGATTTTGTGAGTTCTGAGGCTACAAAGCAATGAATTGCTTCCTGATTATAGCCAACAGATGGATAGTATGTTAGAAAATGGGTCATTTTTTTAGCCTTGTATCCAGTTTCCTCCTCAATCTCTCGAAGAGCACACTTTCTTGGCGTTTCACCTTTTTCCAGTGTTCCAGCTGGGATTTCTAAAACATACCCATGTGGAAATCTATGTTGACTTACAAGAATGATTCTTCCTTTTTCATCAAATGCTAGAATTGCAGCGGCACCCGGGTGTTGGATAATCTCACGGCGAACTTTTCTTCCTTCTATTGTCAGATTGTAGACATCAATGCTGACTGGTTTCCCTTTGTATACTGTCTTTTTTTTCATTTACGCTGATATCCTTAACAAGTGAAGTTTTTCAGATTTACGATTTTCCTTTATTGCTTTTGTAATCCAATCATGTGGAAGGCTAATCTTTTTCGGCATAAAATTTTCAACTGCGATTACATTTTCAACAGAAGTTGCTTTCTGGACCAACTCATCCATCTGAAATATGTCTTCACTGTACAAAAATAATACAATTTGGTTTTTTGCAATAAATGGGATCTGCATAAAATGATTCTCAAATTGTTTTTTTAGAATTTTAAGCAGATCTTCTATATTTCCATTTACAACACACAGAACTGCATGTGATATGAATGGTTTAATTTTTTCTGGGTTATAGGTTAGTGTAAATTGGAAGGCAGGATTTCTTTGAAGTTTTTCTATGGATCTAGTTACTGTTTTCGATGATAGTTTTGCCTTGTTTGCAAGTGTGTCAATTTGCTCTCGTGGATTCTTCAATAATTGTTCAATTACGTCAAGATCTGTCTTGGTAAGATTTGATTCTATTCCAGCATCCTCGGCTTCAAATATATTTAAAATTCTGACATTCTTTAACAGATTATTTATGATAGCAATCTTTTGATCAACTTCACCTTTTACAACAATTCCACACGCTGATATTCCTCCAATACATGGAACAACAAAAAATGGTTCGCCAACCAATTTTACTTGGTTTACTATTTCGTTAACATCTTGGCCAGTTGTAACAAGATAGATTACATTGTATCCCAAAAGATGTGGTTCTATCTTCAAAGTAAAATTTTCAATCAGATTGGACTTTATCATTTTACCAATCCTTGACTTTACCGCAACTCCAGAAAGTCCAATTTTCTGCCCAATCTGTCTATCTGATTCTCTACAGTTATTCAGTAAATGACTCAAAATCTTCACGTCTAAATTGTCTGTTTTGTTAAGTTTCATCAGTATTTGATTATGAATAGTAGTTATTATATCTGCTTATGTCCTATTTTGATAGTTTTAAACCATAATGCCTTATATATTGTACATAAACTACAGATTGATAATGGATTACAGACTAAATTTGGCAATGAGAATGTTAGCAAACAAAAGAGGTAGTCTGATAGGTGCTGTTCTTGCAGTATCAATTGGCATTTTAGTAATTCATGTTAATTTTGTAATTTTCCAGGGAATTTATGATGCTATAATTCGTGACATGACGGATTATAGATTTGGAGACATCTATATCACACACGAAGAAGATTCTACAATTGAAAGATCACATTTAGTATATACAAATTGGTTTGAGAGAGTGCCGATAATCCAAGCCGCGACACCGCGGCTGTCAGGAAGCGCTGACATTGAATTTAGAAATGCTGGACAGGAGAACGAAGAATTTGATGTTCCAGTTGTAGGTGTTGATCCTGTTACTGATGTACAGGCATCAACAATTCATACTACAATTAGTGATGGCCAATATGTCTATGCTAGAAATTCTATTGTAGTAGGTGAAACTGTATCACAGGATCTTGGAGGAATAAGTGTTGGTGATAATATTAAACTAAAAATTACAAATCAATGGGGCATAGAAGAATCAAAGAGGTTTATGGTTACAGGAATTTCAAAAACAGCTGGCGGTCAAGGTTTTGATACCAGTGTGATTATTCATATTGATACCTTACGAAGCATGTTAGATAGACCAAACGAATCAAATTCAATTTTTGTAAAACTAAATGAGAAGAATCCAGATGGAGCTAAAGAAGTTAAAAATCAATTTTTAGCTGCATATGCAAATGACGAATTAAAGGCACAAACCATTGAGGAATCTGCTGAAGCAACATTGAAAGGATTCCGTTCAGGAATAGCAATGATTAATCTTATTGGTTATTTTGGAATGATGTCATCTGCTTTTGCTATAGTAGTTATTCAAATGATGCTTGTTAACAATAAAACAAAAGAAATTGGTGTAATGCGAGCAATTGGAGCAAAAAGAAAAGATATTTTGATTATTTTCATTTTCCAAGGAATGATAATCGGTATGTGTGGTGCAGGAGTAGGCACTGGATTTGGATTAGTTTACACCACATATGCAAAGATAACAAACATGCAATTTGAAGGCAGTTTAGCATTGGAAGTTAACTATAATTGGGAAAAAATTGGTCAAACTGCACTCATCGCATTTGGTCTTGCTGTAATTGCTTCTCTTTATCCATCATATCGTGCGACAAAATTACAACCAGTGGAGGCGATGAGAACTGTCTAATGCTGTTTTAGAATTAAAAAATGTGACAAAAATCTTCGGTGAGGGAGATACTGAAGTACGTGCATTAGATAATGTGTCATTAACAATAAACCGTGGCGAGTTTGTATTAATTGTTGGAAGCTCTGGTTCAGGAAAATCTACTTTACTTAATATGATTGGGCTTCTTGATGGACCAACAAGTGGCAAAATAATACTAGATAAAACTGAAACCACACAACTAACCGATAGCCAGATTTCAGAGTATAGAAATAAAAAACTAGGATTTATTTTCCAATTTTCAAATCTATTACAGGATCTTTCTGTCCTAGAAAATGTAATGTTGCCTCAACAAATTCAACAGAATTCTAAAGATGTTCTTCAGATGGCAAAGCAATTGCTTATTAGAGTTGGATTGGAAGATCAAATTCCAAAACGTGCAAATAAAATTTCAGGCGGACAGGCTCAGCGAGTTGCAATAGCTAGGGGTTTAGTAAATAACCCAACTATTGTTTTAGCTGATGAGCCAACAGGAAATCTTGATTCTATAACTGCTGCAAATGTTGTGAAACTAATGAAAACTATGGCAAGAGAACTTAACCAGACATTTATTATTGTAACACACGATCGCCAACAATTTCCAGATGTTGATCGTGTTATTACAATTAAAGACGGTCGTTCATTTGAAGGTGAGCACCCACAAATGGAGTTAGTAGCATGAGAACTTTACATGTAGCAATCATCGCAATTCTTGTCATTACTCCATTAGTACCAATTGCATTAGGCGCACCTGGCACATATGGTATTGCAGATGGAGTTCTACGAGACTCAGTTGTCAGCATAAAATTCCTTGATGCATACTTTGGTACATCCGCAGGAAAAATTGAGGTTGCACCAGGTGACAAAAACGTACCATTCACAATTTCTATGGCAAATGTTGGAACTCAAGATATAACGGGAATTAAAGGTCAGTTAGTACTTCCCGCACAGTTTTCATCTCCAGAAGGACGTATTGGACAAATTATCGCAGATACTAATCAAAAAGCTGTCGCAGGTGATTCATTTTATCTGACATTTTTTGTAGATGTGAGTGAGAATGCAGTTATCAAAAGTTATTCAGGCAATGCCAAAGTAGAATATTCCAGATTGCGTGAATCTGGTGATAGGCAGGATTTCTTTGATTTTAGATTCAAATTGACAGGTGACAGTACTGTAAATTTAACGCCAATCACTCCATACATTACATCACTTACAAATAATCAAGTGATCATTCAAGTTTCAAATGGTGGAAGTGCACCTCTATCAAACGTTGATATTGTTTTAAAAAATGATGAGACATCAGTAAGTGCTACATCAAAATCAAAAAATCTTGAAAATGTAATCTTTGATCAAACACATTGGGATGTAGGCACTATTGTACCAAACTCATCAGTAGAATTCAAAATCAACATTTTTGTTCCTGAAAGCATAAAAAATGAACCACTTCACCTACCAATGGAAGTTTCATATTTCAATTCTCATGGAGAGGCCAAAACCGTAAAAAGAGTTACTGACTTTTACATAAACGGATTAGTTGATCCATATGTTTATGGAGTAAAAGTGATTGACTTGTCTGGGAAGCAGACAGTAATTGGTGAGATCTTAAATCAGGGAAATTCAGATGGCTTGTTTGGATTTGTAACATTAAAACCACGTGGCGATTCTAACATTCAGGAATCTACACAATACATAGATGAGATAGAACCAGATAGTCCAGTTCCATTTAATATTCCAATAGAGTTTGTTGGTGGCGAACGCGGTGGTGAGCATGACATCACTATCGAAGTGAGCTATAAGGATTCGATACGAAATGATGAGCTGATTACATATGATACTACAATCAATGTCGATGGATTGTCTCTAATTGGAACCAGTGATAGTGATTCACCAGTAGGTGGAATTGTAGCAGTTATCATAATAGTTGGAATTATTGCTTTCTTGTATAAAAAAGGCAAACTACCAATGATAAGTAAAAAACTTGAACGATGATTAGAGTTCTAGCGGATCAAAAATTTTCACTGTAACATTCCTTTCTTTTGCTTCTTGTGTGGTTGCTTTTTTCAAAAGTGCATTATTTGTGACTAGTATTACTGATTTGTCTATTAAAAGTTCAATTAGTATGCAATCAGTTTTTGATAGTTTTTTTTCTTCTAGAATATCGGAATCATCAATATATTTTTCAGCCTCAAACAACGCATTAGCTCTTTGTCCCACTACTGAATCTTCATCAAACCCATAATATTGAAAATCACCAATCTGTTTTAGTTTGTTAACAACCTGATCAAATGTCAAGATTCGATTAAAGGTAACTCGTTCATTCTCAATAAAAAAATTGATCACAGCATCAAAAGTAAGAAATTTAATTTCCTTTTCAGAAAATTTTTGTATTCCTTCAATTACCTGTCTATTATCTAGCATAATGTATGATATGATACTTTCATCAAATATGAGATAATTCACTTTAGTTTCTTCGACTGGTTTTTCTACCACAGGTTCCGGCTTCACTTCTTCGACTGGTTTTTCTACCACAGGTTCCGGCTTCACTTCTTCGACTGGTTTTTCTACCACAGGTTCCGGCTTCACTTCTTCGACTGGTTTTTCTACCACAGGTTCCGGCTTCACTTCTTCGACTGGTTTTTCTACCACAGGTTCCGGCTCCGACGAATTCTGATTTTCCGTAACTACTTCTACAACATGATGGAGTTTTTCTTCAACCTTCTTTTTTTGCTCTAAAATTTTTTGTTTGATGCCCCTTTCTTTCCGCTCTTTTTTCCTTTTCTTGATATTTTTTTTGAAAAAGTTTCCTTTTCCCATCTTAATATGTATACACTAGATGATACATAAGTTTAAAAAAATTCTTATGACATAGACTGCCGGAGTTTGTGTTGGGCAAGTCCAGCCTTTCTTCGTCCTGCCTTAATTAACTTCATTGCACAATCAAGTGATTCTGCATACGTATGATCAGAAAGCTTTTTCGAGCAAAAATTACAGATCAGTTCAGTCATTTATTCTACTACACATTCATTATAGAAAAATATGATGTTACTAGCAAAATTCTTAACTTACACCAGATTTAACAGAATCTACAATGAAGTTAACCGAAGCTGACGCACGAATCTTCCTAACTGAGGGTCTTATGTCTGCGGATATAGAAGATCATGAAGAAGCAATAGAGAATTATGATAAAGCATTGGAAGTTGTGGAATCTGCAGAAATATATCTAAACAAAGCAATCTCATTAGCAGAACTTGAACGTTTTGAAGAAGCACTAGAATGTTATGATACGGCTACAACTCTTGAACCAAATGACTCTTTGTTATGGTACAACAAAGGAGTTGTACTTACTGATCTAGAAAGATTTGATGATGCAATAATCAATTATGAAAAGGCAATTAGTATTCAACCTGATTATGCTGATGCATGGTACAATAAAGCAGAATTATTGAAACATCAGGGTCTAGAAGATGAAGCAAATAACTGCTTTAACAAGGTAAAAGAGATAGAAGGCAACTAATTAACAAGATCATATAATAAAAAATTCTATTTTGTAGATAACAATAGCTTCCTCATATCCTGGCAATCTTTACAAATCGATTTTCCTTTATACTTTGGATTACCCTCTTTAATCTTTAATTTTCCCTCAACTTTTTTACAAATACAACATAATACCATAATCTTTCAAAACTGGTTTAGAATAAAAATTTATGATTATTGCTTCCTAGCAGCACAAAAATTGGAAAATAATATTATATTCATCATGCTTCTTTATGGATCATCAAAATGAATGAAATTGAGCTTCCTATAGAACTTAGGCGAATAATTCTTGATGGTGCAGAAGAGACAAAACTGGGTGATAAAAAAGGTGCAATTAGGCAGTATCGAAAGGGTAATCTACACATTAGAGAATATGAATCAAAATTCACAGTTCATTCAGATAGGGTCGATCCAAGAAAAGATCCATTTGGGCATTTGCTTTTTGATGCACAGGAAGTTTTAGTTGGTTTAGCTGGAGCTGCGCTTGGTGGTGGATTGGTTGGGAAGTTAATTTACAATATGAAAAAAGATTCCTTATTCAGAAAACAACAATCCATTGTTGGAGGTCTTACTGCTTCTGTTGTGGCAGGTTACATTTCTTACTACATTGCTAAAAAACTAAAGGAAATAATGATGAATAATGAATGATAAATTACAAACAATTCAAAAAAAGATTAATTTCATTGCAGCAGAAATTCGTGAACACAAAATTGAATTATACAGACTTCATAAAGAACTCCAAGAAGCAATTAACGAGCAGCAAGAGCTAAAGGAGTAATCTAATTGATTTTAGGAAGGACAGTATACGTATTTTTCAAATTACTCCCAACCATATTAGCTCTAAGAAAGGACAGAGTACTCTGGATTTCAAACGATGGCAAAAACATAGATCAGAAACGATTTAAGAAAAATGCAAGAAGAATACTAAACACCTGTATTTCATTAGGTCCGGTATACATCAAATTTGGACAATGGCTTTCGTCAAGGGCTGATATACTTCCACAACCATATCTAGAGGAACTATCGAAACTGCAGGACAGTGTTCCTCCAGTTTCTTTTGAGAAGGTAAAACCAGTAATTGAACATGATATTGGAAAAATTGAGGAAAAATTTGATAGTTTAGATCGAAATGCACTTTCTGGTGCATCACTCGGTCAAGTGTATAAGGCAATTAAGAATGGACAGCAAGTAATTGTCAAGGTAAAGCGACCTGGGATTGAAAAAATGGTGGAAGAGGATCTGAAAGTATTGATGAAGATAATTCCATTTGCGATGAAATTTGTAGATCCAAACCTAAGATTTTCAATTATACCAATTATGAAGCAATTTGTCGAATCAATTCATGAAGAGATGGATTATTCAAAAGAATCTGAGAACCTAAAAGATATTAAAAAAAACATGATGCCATACGAGAATGTCGTCATACCAAACGTTCATGACGATTATTCAACAAAAAATATCCTCACAATGGAGTATATACCTGGAATTAAGGTTACAAATATTGAAGCACTTGATAAAAAGGGAATTGATAGGCAAAAACTTGTCATAGATGTACATAAGGTCTTCTTTACCATGCTTTTGCGACATTCAATTTTTCATGCGGATCCTCATCCTGGCAATATTTCAGTCAAAGATGATGGTACACTCATTCTATATGACTTTGGAATGATTGGAAGACTAAACAATGAAACAAGATTGCGTTTGGTTCGTCTTTATCTTGCATTGGTGGAAAAAGATCCTCCAAGAACAGTAAACGCAATGGATGAATTGGGAATGTTAGCACCTGATTTCAACAGAGATGTTATAGAGAAAGGTATAGAGATGTCCATTAAATCCATGTATGGACAAAAACCTGACGAAATGGAAGTAGAAGCATTAATGTCTCTTGCAAATAAAACAATGTCAAAATTTCCATTTAAACTACCAAAACACTTGGCACTATATTTGAGGATGTCAACTATCATAGAAGGAATTTATCATACTCACAAGGTTGACTTCAAATTTATCAAAGTACTCAGACAAATTTTAGAAGAAGAATCACTGATCAAGGATGCATACATTGAGGAAATAAAGCATTCATTCAAAAAATTTGCAAAAACACTTGATGATACACTTACAATTGCACCTGAGATAAAAAAATTCATGGACGAGAATCGTATGATGCAATATAACAACAACAAAAAATCAAACACTTTACTTTCTGGAAGTATACTTACTGCTGCTGTATTCATTGGTTCAGCATTTTTGTTCCAATCAAATGAGTCGGTTGGCATTGTAGGTATGATCGCATCAATTGCAATAATGACAATTTCTACTATATTTAGGAAGAGATAGTTTCTTCCAATAGATGATTATAGGATTTTAGACTGATCGCCATGTTTAAACAATTTCTAGTCGTAAGGGTAGTGAGCATTTTGTCAGAGACCAAAGTTAAGAAATCAAAAATAATCAAAAAAGAAGTTGAAGATAGCATTAATGATGATGAATTAACTAGGTTAGATAGGCTGAAAACTGGTAGAAGAAACTTTTCTTAGGCTGTAGTCTTTCTGAAGATTTTTAATTGCTACCAAGCACCAAGGTTTAGGTTATAATGATAATAGTTTTTGAGGGTGGAGATCAGGCAGGGAAAAAGACTCAATCTGCACTATTAGAGAAGAAACTCAAATTAGCAAAAATCAAGACAACACTTTTTTCTTTTCCAGACTATTCAACACCGATAGGCAAAGAAATTAACAAGTATTTACATGGAAAAAGAAAATTTCCACCACAAGTTATTCATTGTCTTTTGGCTGCTAATAGATGGGAGAAGCTAGACGAGATCAAAAAAGCACAACAAAAAAATTCAATTGTTATAATGAACAGATACAGAGAATCCAATTTGGTGTATGGTCTGGTGAATGGTCTAAAACTTGAATGGCTTGAAAACTTAGATTCTGGTCTTCCAAAATCGGATCTAGTCATTGTATTGGATGTACCACAAACTGAATCATTCAGTAGAAAAAGATCAAATCGCGATAGATTTGAAAAGAATAAAGATTTCTCTAATAAGATATCAAAAACATACAGAAAAATGGCTGTGAAAAAGAAATGGAAAATTGTTGATGCGACAAAATCGAAGCATGAGGTACATGAGGATATAATGAAGATCTTTGGAAAAAAGATAGGGATATGAAAAAAGCGCATTTAGAGATCACTGATCCTATTCATGATTTCATTCGTCTAAATGAAACTGAGAGACAAATAATCGACACACCGGCATTTCAGCGATTGCGAAGAATCAAACAATTATCTGGTGCACACTTAACGTATCCAGGTGCACAGCATACCAGATTTGAACACTCGCTTGGTGTCATGCATATCGCATCCATGGCAGGAATATCATTACAATCCAAAGGTGCGATGACAAAAGATGATATCTTAAACTTGCGTCTTGCAGCTTTGCTTCATGATATAGGGCATGGTCCATTTTCACATCTCTTCGAGGAAGTTTTACAGAGAAAAAAGAAGAAAAGCCATGAGCAAATTGGGAAGCAAATTATACTCAAAACTGAGATTGGTGACATTATTTCCAAAAATGGATTTGACAAGAAACTAATCCATAATCTTGCTGTGGGTGAATCTAGATTGCAATTCATGAATGAGATTATTTCAGGTGCACTATCCGCAGATATGATGGATTATCTTCTTCGTGATGGATATTTCACAGGAGCGGAACACGCAAAAATTGATCATAGTAGGATTACATATTCATTGGATGTCTATAAGAGAAAACTGGCATTAGATCATTCAGCTTTGGTAAATTTTGAAACCATGATGATATCGAGATTTCAGATGTTTAAGGCAGTATATTTCCACAAAACTGTACGTGCTGGAGAGGTAATGTTACTAGAAGCTATGACACTTGCGGATGATGAACTAGGACTAACATCATTAACACTGGATGATTATGTCAAGAAAACTGATGAATCCATAATGGAATCATTACTATCTATTCCAGAAACCAACTCAGAATTAAGGGCTGCCAAAAAAATTGCTAGAGATTACCAGAATAGAAGATTATTCAAGTGTGTCTTTGAAAAGACTATTTCATCAAATCTTAGCACAAAAGTCATGCAGGAATTAAAAAACAGAATTATCAAAAAATCAAAGGCTAATACTGGTCAGGTTTTTCTTGACACTTCAACCACACACTCAATTCCTTTAACACCATCCAAGAAAGAATCCAAGTCAATAATACTAGTGAAAAAAGAATCGAAAAAAATCACATCAGAGCAAATCCCTATTTCAAAAATCCCTTTGGTGTCTTCAATGTCAGGAAAGATGAACATACTTAGAGTATACACTCAGCAAAATAATCGTAAAAAAGTTGAAATTACTGCAAAATCAATTCTTAGTGAACTAAAATGAAAAAACGAATTGTCATCAAATTTTCTGGGAAGGTCTTTGCAATGGAAAATATCAAGATTCTTAAGGATTATGCTAGATTCCTAGTAAAAATTAGTAAGACACATCAAACAATTGTAGTAGCAGGCGGTGGAAAGATTGCAAGGCATTACATTAATCATGCTCGCTCGTCAGGAGTTGATGAATCTACACTTGATGAGTTGGGAATTGAAGTATCCCGTTTGAATGCTAAACTTCTCATTTATGCATTAAAAGATAAAGCATATTCTCACCCACCAACATCCCTAAAAGAAGCACAGCAGGCAGTTGATAGCGGATTAATAGTTGTGGCTGGAGGCCTACATCCAGGCCAAAGTACAAATGGAACTGCTGCTTTAATTGCTGAAAAAATCAGTGCTGAGCAATTCATCAATGCAACAGATGTAGATGGAATTTTTGACTCTGATCCGAACAAGAACAAAAAAGCCAAACTCTTTAAACAAATTGATATCAAGGATCTAAAGAAAATACTAGTTCATGAAGATTCTGTAGCAGGAGGATATGATCTCATGGATATAGTAGCATTGAAAATCATCGAACGTTCGAAAATCAAAACTAGAGTAATAAAATCGGATATTAAAAATCTTGAAAAGGCAATTAAGGGTCAGATGACTGGGACTGAGATTATTCTACCAAAAAAGTAGATTTCACTTTAATTCATTCTGAATTGTCGGAAATGCCTCGGTCCAGATTTTAATCTCATTTCCAGAAAATTCCTCAATCCCAGATTCTTCAACTTTTTTGAAGATTTTTGCAGCTTCGTCCTTTTCAAGGTCCTTTGACTGTGTCTTTGTATAACCATCCTCATCAACTAGCAATACAACATAACCTTCTGGTTTTTTGATTACGGCAGAGTAGATCTCTTCGCCAACTGGGTAGAATTTTCCTTCCTTTTTCTTAGTGGTTAAAGTCAGCATTGCAAATCCTGCAATTTCAAAAAGCCTCATCTGAGCTTTATTCGATCGAATTTTTCCCTCTTGGACAGCCTGAAAATACTGCATGATTATTTTGTAGTATGGCACTATATGGATTTTTTATGTTAACATTTAAGAGAAGAATTAACTCGAAAAAAACATTGAATCCCAAAATTATTGTCGGTGGGGTAATTGGAGCATTGACGATAGTAACTTTAGTGGTTGCATATTCAGGGACGTCTATAATTGATGACACTTCAGAGGGAGGATTTCTTACATCCCCATCAGGATCAACACCATCAATTCTACCTCTAATAATAGATCTTGAAAACATTGAGATTCTGGACATTGATGAGAAAGTGGCTTATGTTGAAATATCATTTAAGGTAACCAATCCCAATTACAAATCTGTCCTTCTCGAGATGATTCGTTATAGTGTATTTGAAGATGGTACAAAGATTGGCACAAAAAGTATTGGGGACAGAGGAGCACCTGGAGGACTAGTTGCAGCATCTAACTATTTTACGATTCTTAATGATCGACCATCCATTATCAAGGATGAGTTTACAATTATGAATGATGGAAATATCCCGGAAATTTGGTCTGCATTAGAGAATGACTCAGCTAATTGGCGCGTTACTGGAGATGCATTTTACAATCTTAGTTCAATGACTTCAGGCGGAGAAAACGAGGTAAAATTTGATTTTGTGCGCTAGTTTTGTATCATAAAATGATAAAATTATGTTTATTTGTTAAAAAATCTATAAAATAACCATCAATATTATATTCTATCTTTTTGCGAAATTTTCTATGGCAGAAGCAGGTATGGCCGCATTTGGATCAGCTATTGGGGTAGCAATTGCATTAGCAGTTGTTACATTTGCACTAAGAGGCAAAGGACACCCAGACGATACAAGCGAGTAATAAAAAATAAAAGAACTACAAAACTTCTTTTTTATTCTTTTTCATCAATTATGCCAGATCCACCTTTAGTTGAACCAAGTAGATTCATTAGATTTATTGTCTTGGATTCCTTCTTATGCACAAAACATCTCTCATAATACTGACAAGTTGAACATTCAATTGATGGTTCTACAAGCGGCGTCTTTTTTTCTTTTAAGAGAGCCTCAAATGTTCTAACACGCCGAACAGTTTCTTCAAACATTTTTTTGTCCCTAGTTATAGAAAATGATGTCTCCTTTCCTTTATTATCAATGTAAATAATAACTCCATCAATTTTATCATAAATCCACATACATGCATTCATGTACAAAAGATCTTTTGCAAATGGATCATCAGGAAATACTCCAACTGATTTGAATATCATCACTATGTCATCTGCAATCATATCTGCTTGGCCTTCCAGTTTCAGGTTTTCTAGAGAATACTGAGCAGGTTTTGAACCATATTCTAACTTCCTAAACATTCCACCTAAGAGGTCTGAGAAACGAGAGCGTTCTGGTTCTAGACCGTCTAATCGATCATAAAAAGAACGTCTGAGACACCTTGTAACCTCAGATGCATGTATTTTGCCCAAGTCTTCCAAATCTATTTTATAATCTAATTCCTTTCCCACGGCTTCAATAGAATTTTTGATGGTTGTCCTAAAATCACGATCTCCTAGCATAATAGGATCAGAAAACAAGCTGGGTGTTTTAAAGTTGCTTATGAGAGGATCTAGGCACAAATCAAGGGTAAAACAGACCTTTTTTATTCAATTTTTTTGAGAAAATCTAGCATATCATTACGGTCGGAATTTGACATGTTCACGAATCCTTCCAACAACTCCATTTGTGTATGAGACGAGGAATCAGAGGTTTTTTTGAAATTTGAGATACTGAATGGCAAAAGATCTGATATCTTCCCATCACAATATGCTTTTGTATATTTTTCAAACAGTGAGAATGTGAACTTTGGTGCAGTTTTCTGTAATTTAGTGATCATTTCCTGAATAGGTACCTCCTCGGTATCATAATATTCTCCAGCAAAAAACTCATTCATCATCAAATCTCTATCACCAGTATCTGATATGGATAATGCAACGAGTAGTCCTTTTTTTGTAAGACGATAATATGGCATACCATTCTCCTGCAAAACTTTTGGTCCTCTCTTTAGAGGAAGTCTACCTTCCTCTTCTACTATACCTAGAGGAATCAGGATCTCATCAAGATCCCGGAAGACTCCAGAGTAGATATTTTTCCACAAAATATTATTTTCTTCAGCAATTGTTTGAGAAATTGCAGTTCTAGTTTTTGATGCTGAATTTGTTGCTTTTGATAGATGACCAATAATTGAGCGCTGTCTGGTAGCCTCACCAGTTATCTTTTGTGGATTAGTCTTGAAGGTATCAAAAATTGCCAGTTTTGTTTTTTTTACAGCCATTTCAGATCAACTCCTAAAGTTAGTCGTGAAAAAAATTTCAAATCATGCCTAGAATTATAACAGAATTTTATCATTTTATGATACTATCATAATATAGTCAAATATAATAATTTACATTCAGTTTAAATTTTATATCTTAAACATTAAATATACTTATCCAGCGATTTTGATCAATGAAATCTCGAAACCATAAGTATGCTCTAATACTTATGGCCGCAGTCGCTATGACGGCAACAGGTGCCTTATCAACAGCGTATGCTCAGCAAGTCAGTGATGGCATGCCG
>Ga0208764_10001236_pt1 | contig 16688 bp, 13 predicted proteins | sample ETNtaG_18_FD_185762 | JGI IMG/M metagenome (GOLD analysis project Ga0208764, IMG submission 185762) | Marine microbial and viral communities from oxygen minimum zone, Eastern Pacific Ocean - ETNP201302SV91 (SPAdes) (version 2) | ecosystem: Environmental > Aquatic > Marine > Oceanic ... | reverse complement strand
TCTCCATGTAGGACACGCAAAATCAATTTGTTTAAATTTTGGCTTAGCGTCTGAATACGGCGGAGTATGCAATTTACGTTTTGATGATACAAACCCGACCACTGAGAGCGAAGAATTTGCTGAGTCGATTCGCAAAGACATTGAGTGGCTGCTTGGTCATGAATTGCCGGAAGAACCAGTTTTTGCGTCAAACTATTTTGCGCAGCTTTATGAGTGGGCTGAAATACTCATTGGGTTGGGGAAAGCATATGTTGATGACCAAACCGCTGAAATAATCTCTGCTCAACGCGGTAGCTTTACGGAACCAGGCGTAAATAGTCCATTCCGGGACCGGACTCCAGAGCAGAATCTCAACCTTTTTAAAGACATGCGTGGTGGTAAGTTTGCTGATGGGCAATGCGTGTTACGAGCCAAAATTTCAATGGATCATGAAAACATGAATATGCGAGATCCAGTTCTCTATCGGATACGGCATGAATCCCATTTTCGTACAGGGGACGATTGGGTTATCTACCCAACATATGATTGGGCGCATGGACAGTCAGATGCAATTGAAGGAGTATCACACTCGCTATGTACTTTAGAATTTGATTCCCACCGCCTTCTCTACGATTGGTTTTTGGAACAACTGGAAATCCCAATTAACAAGCGCCCTTACCAAACTGAATTCGCTCGCTTAAATTTCACGCATGCCGTTTTGTCAAAGCGACTCTTGAAACGTTTAGTAGAAGAATCAGTGGTTCAGAGCTGGGATGACCCTCGAATGCCTACATTAAGTGGTCTTCGAAAACGTGGGTATCCACCCGCAGCCATAAGAGCATTCTGCGATCACATCGGAGTAGCTAAAACAAACAGCACACATGAAATTGAACTTTTGGAGTCTTTCGTTCGGAGTCACTTAAATCAAACTGTGAATAGAAAAATGGCTGTAATAAACCCCTTAAAATTGACAATCACAAATTGGCCAGATGGAAAGGTTGAATACCGAGATGCTATTAATAACCCTGAAGACCCTTCTCAGGGTTCGCGCAAAATTCCTTTCTCCGGCACCCTTTTCATAGAGCAGGAAGATTTTATGGAAGAGCCACCAAAAAAATTCTTCCGGCTCGCCCCCGGCAGAGAAGTACGACTTCGATTCGGTTATTTCATCACTTGCAACGAAGTTATCAAGGATGCCGAAGGGAACCCTATTGAACTCCTCTGCACTTACGATCCGGAAACTAGTGGTGGCAAATCTCCCGATGGGAGAAAAGTAAAAGCTACTCTCCATTGGGTTGAATCCGAAACCTGTGTTACTGGGACAGCAATTAATTATGGTCGACTTTTTAGGTCTGAACATCCTGATACTTCAACTGACATCTTCCAAGACTTAAATCACGATTCTTTAGATAAGTTCTCTTCAGCCAAATTTGAACCTTCTATTGAAAGCCTTCAGGATGGTGAAGTTGTTCAATTTGAACGACTTGGATATTTCTGCAAGGACGATACTGATGCGAATCTATTCCACCGGACTGTCGGCCTTCGAGATGAGTGGGCAAAGATACAGAAGCGGAAGTGAATTATCTAATTTCAATCCGTTCTTGCGGAGTACGAACTCGTCCATCGCCATGTGAGAAGAGAACATCGTTATATCCCTTACCTTCAGGCAAGGCTTCTAAGTAATTACTTTTATGGAAGCTAACGTAAACCGTTCGCCGATTGTAGCCAGATTCTGCAGGGGGGGGCGCTATGTGCAAAGTGTGTCCGTAATGAACCGTCACATCCCCCGGATGTGCAGTCACACCAATTACTTGACTAGTGACATGCGCGACATCAACCCCACCGGAAAATCGGTTAGAACTTGGGAGAAAAATAAGCTGTCCGGACTTTTCGTTCGCTTCGTCCAATTGGATTCCAACATTTAATCCAGGGCAAATTAACGGATGGCCGCCCATACCACAATCACGATGCCAAGGAAGGTCAGCTAAACCCTCACTGATCTCAGGGACTTTAATCACTACGGAAACGCCGTCGCCATGGTCGGGTGTTGGGTAAAGTTTCTCATCTGATAATTCAGCGAGGCTAGCAAGTCGATCGTCATAAGCTAATTGCGAGAAGCGTTCGGAGCCATGATTCATATACGTGACTCTGCAACAGTGTTCTTTTCCGTCTTTATCTGTAGCCCACCAGGAGCGCTTGTCTTCTGGAGTTGCAGACTCCCTTCTAGCTTCAACCTCTTGCAACATTTCACCGATTTCTTCCTTGGTGAATACCTCCCGAACTACTATAAATCCAAGGTTGCGTAAAGAATTAGCCATTTCTTTAGGATTATCATTTGATCTAAATTCATGTTTGAAGTTCGACCGTATGTTCCCAGATGCAAAAATAGGTCGCTCGTTGTATAACGCTTGAAGGGGAGCCTCCCATGCCGCAACATGGTTAAAGCTGCCTTTCTCTACAACGATTCGTTTCTGGATAAGCAGTCCCATGACCGACCATGCTTCAGAAATTAAATCTTTCCAAGCTTGCGTATCTGCCAAGACCACTATTTTCGCTTCTTGAATCTCGTGGTCAACCTCAATTCCGTTTTCAGTTGCAATCAACCTCCACGATCTTCCGTCATTCAGTTTGATCCCAATTGATCGCCCAATTCCAACGGCAAAAGCTGCTTGCTTCCCTAGCGGACCTTTACCTCGACTTGTTTTAATCTCTCCATGAAGTTCATCCAGAGACACTTGCTGAAAATAGGAGCGAAGTGGTTGCATAGTCTTACCTTACTAAAGGTTTTGTTAGTATCCAGAAGGTAAATCAAGCAATCGTGCATCAGTGCCCATGGTTACGTCCATTCAGCTTGAAGATGAGTAGGAATTGGTCGAATTCGCGGGTACCACGGAGAGCGGAGGGGGTCACCGGGGTTCAATGATAATGATAACCCGGGAGTCAAAGGAACTGTAGGTTTCGTCTCAGGTCGAGAAGCGTAACAAATATCGTCGCCATAAATACGAATCGTGATAGCTCGACGTTGGCTCGTTGGTCCGGTAGGACCTCCACCGTGGAGCACACTTGGATGAGCGAAAATTACATCCCCTGGAGTGATATCCCAAGAACGGATATCAAAAGATTCCCTATCTTTTTCAATATTAGGAAGTGGTGGAAAATCCTTTCCATAATGAGGAAGTGTTGGATCTTCATTTACTTTTGCAGGATTGAACCCATCATAAATTGTTTCGCGATGAGAACCAGCTACATATTCTAGGCATTCATCTACCGTAAGGTGGTCTAGCGAAATCCACGCAGAAGCGATCTGGGTTCCAGAAATAGGCCAAAATGGCGTGTCTTGATGCCAAGGAGTTCTTGCAGAGTTACCTCCTTGTTTAATGAAGAATTCGTCTGAATACAACCAGAGGTTTTTTGAACCAATCAACTTTCCAATGAGATCAGCGATTGGTGAGTCGTAAATTAACCGTCGGATTTCAGGTATTACTTCAAAGTTTCTTATTGTCTCAATGAATTCTCCCTCCTGGCCTTTGAAGAAAAGGTGCATTTCTTGGCTGCTGTTATTAAGGACTCTCTGCAAGCCAAGCTCAAGCAAAAGCAGCCACTCAGGGTGCAAAACATTTTCCGTCATCACTACGCCAGTTTCCTTAAATTCGTTAATCACCGAATCTGTGATGGCTTCTAAGGGGTCTGAGGCTGGCACACGTTCGGGCTGTTTAAGACTTGATGCCCTTATTCTCTCTTCTTCAGACACACTTTTCCCTCGTTTAAGTTATAGAAACTTTTCCATGGCATCTCCTGGCAGAGGATCATCGGCGAAAAGTTTATCTTGGAATCTTCGCATTCCATTCAACCATTTGTCCATATTCCCAGCTTTAAATTGGATGTAATCTTGAACTTCCTCATGTGGTAATACCAAAAAACGTTCCTGAGCTATTGCTTCCATACATGTTTGAGCCACAGTTTCAGTTTCCAAAATTCCATCTGAGCTCGCTACTCCACCTTCAGCCCATTCTGGGTCTATTTCATTTTCTGCGTTATCTGGGCTATTAACCAAGATATCTGTTCGTACGGCTTGGGGGCATAAAACAGAAACGCGTATCCCTTGGTGGTAGTGGGTAATTGAAAGCCACTCTGCCAACGACACAGCAGCGCTCTTAGTTATGGAATAAGAAAGTGAACCGATTTGGGTCAGTAACCCAGCTGCAGAAGCAGTATTTAAAAGGTATCCACCTTCATTAGCAATCATTTGAGGCAGTACAGCTCTTGCTGCATATATGTGAGCCATAACATGCACCTCCCACATGCTTTGGATCCTTTCGTTTGTGTCCTCCAAACCTGCTGAAGTCACGAAACCAGCATTTGAACAGAACAGCCCTATAGGTCCGTGGCGTTTCTCCACTTTCTCTACAAGAGCTAGCACCTCTTCTTCTTTTGAGACATCAACTTGGTAGGATTCGCCTCCAATCTCAGTGGCGACATTTTTTGCTTTAGCGTTGTTTATGTCAGCGACTATTACCATTTTCGCTTCTTTTTTTGCCGCGGCTTGCGCAAGAGCAGCACCGATACCTGCGCCTCCCCCAGTTACAACCACTACCTGATCTTTAATTTCCATTTTCAACCAATCTTTTTCTTCTCTTGTGTAAGTACGAGTCGTAAAGTGAGAAACTATGCATTGAGTTATCCTACATTGCCTTTCTGTAACATTTCTTTAGAGAAAAGCAGAATCTACTACTTCTTTGATTACAATGATAATGTCGTTAGCTTTTGCTAGAGATCACAGCGCCCGAGTGCGTTGACTCCCTATGCAATGTTGCTTTCGACTTCGGCACTAACGTGCTGAAAATACTAAGGAGAAAATTATTACTAATGACAATCCTGTCATTCCAATGCAAGAATTTGAACGTTTAGTTCAATTGCATTTGGATGGACAGTCTTCGGCAGAAGACCTTGACATTCTTCAAAGTAACCGAAATCAATGGATTGAGGTTCTTTTCCGACTCTTAGAACATGCTGATCAGAGCATTTCTCGAGTCAGAAGAAAATATCGAGGGGCATCTCGTAGAACTGTCCTTGAAGACTTGAACAATGAAGCAGATAAATTGGACAAGATTCTAACCGAATTACTTGGCCCTGCCCCCAAACCAGAAACTACAAGTTCCGATAGATACAGCCTCGAAAGCACTAATTCTGATCTTCAGTTAGCTTGGCGTGATGGTCGTTTAGTGGCTTGGCTAGGTGCATACAAAAGCCGGCCAGAAGGTCATGAAGAAATCATTGGCAGGCTCGCTTCCCTCGGGGCCAATTCCATAGAATGGAGTCCGGCAGAAGATCTTCAACTTCCCGAAGAACAGAAAGCGCCTTCGGTTTCAGCTCCCATTTCTTCCACACTTGGTTGGCTTGTTTCGCTTGGAAATGATCGACCAGGCAATACTGGTGTTACTGCAATTTGGATGGGTTTAGCAGCCGGAATAGCTGTTCAACTTGTAACGCAAGGAAAAATCTATCCAGTTCTTCATGAAGTGACTGGAACACATAACGATGATTCTGGAGATGCTTTATTCCATGTTCGCTGGTCCCCTGCCCTAATCGATATAAATTCACATGCTGCTTTAGTGTCATCCACACCAGGTGCTGCGATGGTTGCTTGTGAAGAGACAGACCGGCACCGATTTGTTGGAAAAGTGTTATCCGACTTAACAGATTCAATTGTTCGAATGGCTGCTAGTCAAGTTGATCTTCCGTATGCTCCTCCGGAAATTAAATCCCGAGAAGATTTTGGAGAGATGTTAGTTGCAGCTCTTGATGGAATGGCATTCCGTGGATACGCCGATGCTGGCTCAGACATTGCAAGGCGGCTTTCACAATGGGCAGTCCCTGTTACAGGAATAGAAAAGCTCAGACTTGTCGTCCAAATGGATGCTCCGGATGAAGCCGGAACGTGGTTAACCAAGGTTCTTGTTCCAAACGATGATGGTGGGCTTGAACCTATTGAAATAACTATCAATACGGGTAGCGAAACTCGGCGAAAACTAGTCAATAAGCAAATATCGCGTTTGGAGCGATTATTTCCGGAATTGTTACGGCCAGGTGGGCGAAGAAGAGGCGAAGTATTGCTTTCTCAAGCAGAAGCATGGGATTTAATGACCGATATCGGTGAGAGTCTTCAAGCAGCTGGCTTTGATGTAAGAGTGCCACCAATGTCTAAAAGGAAAGCTTCGCCTATTCTCCGGATCACAGCTGATACTCAAGAGACAATGGTGAGTGCTCAACAACTGGCTGATGTTCGATGGAGTGCCGTTTTTGATGACGTTGAGTTAAATGCTGATGAAATTGAACGCTTAGCAAGTGAAGCTCGCCCTCTCGTTGAGTCGAAAGGTCAATGGATCGAGTTAGATAAAGCCGATCTTGCTGATGCTGCAGCAGCTCTAGCTGAATATTCTAAAAAGAAAAAGATGAGCGGAGCCGAAATGCTTCGCCATGCTCTCGGGTTGGAAGGAAAAGCGTTAGGTGGAATTGCTCTCGATGGCGACGGTTGGGCCGCAGACCTACTCAGAAGCGTTAAAGATCTACCTCAAGAACCAGATACCAAACCTGAAGGGTTCGCCGGAGAATTACGTTCATACCAAGCAGATGCTTTAGCTTGGGTCAACTTCCTTGATGATGCCGGTCTTGGGGGTTGCCTTGCTTTGGATATGGGATTAGGGAAAACCCCCACTACTCTGGCCAATCTTGCAAACTCTCCACGACCCGAGCCCGGATTAGTAATTGCACCACCTGCAGTTGTTGGAAACTGGAGGGCTGAAGCGAAAAAATTTGTTCCTAAAGCAAGTGTCATGGTTCACCATGGACCCAGTCGCGCGAAAGGTAAAAACTTAAATAAAGCTGTCTCTGATGTAGATATTGTGATCACCACCTATGGGACAGCTGTTAGAGATATTGAACAGTTAAAAGAAATCCAATGGTCCAAAGTCGTCCTTGATGAAGCGCAAGCTATTAAGAATCCTGCTGCTGAAACTTCACAACAGTTGCGTAAATTAAATGCTCATTCACGTATTGCCCTTACTGGAACTCCAATTGAAAATGGGTTAGGTGATCTCTGGTCAATTCTAGATTGGGCTAATCCAGAGCTTCTTGGCCCACGAAATCAATTTATTGCACAATTGACACCGGAAAAGAAAATTGAATCTGGCAATGAAAGCGCTCTGAAAGCACTTAATGGAATTATGGTCTACCGAAGGACAAAATCTGAACCTTCCATAGCGGCTGAGCTTCCTGACAGAATTGATGAACTTGACCATTGCGCAATGACACAAGAACAAATCGGCCTATACAAAGCAGTGGTTGACAACCTCATTGAAGAAACAGAGAAAAATAAAGCTGGATCTCCGCAAAGGAAGGGAGCCGTACTTGCTGCAATCACAGCTTTGAAACAGATATGCAATCACCCTCTGAACTATCGAGATGATGAACTCGGCATTGAAGGCCGATCTGGCAAACTCGAACGACTCTACGAAATCATGGAAACGGTCTTTGCTGCCGATGAACGTGTTCTCGTGTTCACACATTTTGCTACCTGGGGAGAACGTTTAGCCAAACACCTAACAGACCGTTATGAATTACCAATAGCTTGTTATCACGGTGGTCTTGGTCGTGGGGCGCGAGACCGAATGGTGGAATCTTTCCAAAGTGGGAAAGGAAAGGGAGCGATGGTTCTTTCATTAAAAGCAGGTGGCACTGGTCTCAATCTGACTGCAGCTAACCATGTTGTTCTATATGACCGATGGTGGAACCCAGCGGTGGAAGATCAGGCTCGAGACCGAGTATGGCGTATTGGGCAAAAAAATACTGTTATCGCTCACAGGCTCATTTGCCCTGGCACTGTTGATGAACGAGTCGAAGAAGTTGTTGCTGGTAAACGGCAAATAGCTAATCTTGTCCTTCCAAAATCAAGTTCTATTGGAGACCTTGACGCCGGTCAGCTCCAAGAAGCTCTCGGCATTGACACTGAAGCGATGCTTAATTTCGAAACAGAGAATGGAAATGGGGTGAACGGCAATGAATAAACGTTCAAATGCTCGCAATCATGACCGATCCCCGGCAGGGCAAAATAAAAAGAAACGGCGCCGTAGTCGCAATAGGGCAGATCCAAGAAAATTTTGGGGAAATAAGGAAAATTTGCCTGATCCTATCTATGGATTACCGGTCCCTAAAGTCACGCAAGCAGTCTTAGCTTCTTTGGGTAAGCCGCCTATTCCAGGTCAGGAAACACCATCTCTTGAATTCCTGAGTGCGATCTATGACCGGTCTGCTGGTTTAGCTTTTGCTTTGGCTGCTGCTGGTGGACTTGATCAACCACCGCCTGAAGGGGTAACTGAAGATCCTGACCCCATCAATGCGGTAGATGAAACTGATCCTTTCAACCAATTACGACCAGAAGATGAAATTAACGGAAATAAAATATAATTTTCTAGAAAAGTTGACCTTGTATAGTGAAATCCTCTGTTGGAAAGTTTCCTGATTCAATAATAATTCCGAATATTTCATCTAGGTCTGCAGCGTAGAATTCAACTTCATCTCCTCGTTGAAATGCCCCTATTCGACCACAGATGCTCACCAATGTAAGGTCATGCGCTCCGCTGCTCAGGTTTTTCGGGTATTTCAATACTCTTTCCCAGCATGAGGATTTAATTACTGGGTTCTCCCAATTATCCAAAACCATTGAATGGCCCTCTAAGGCAAGGTTCCCGATAAAGTTCTCAACTTTTTTGCATTCTTTTTTAAGAATTTCTTGTATTTCGTTTTGGGGTACTGGGTGAAGAATCCCTTTCATTTTTCTTTTTGTTGAAATCGCTTGAACTAACCCGATCTCGCTAGTGACCATGTCTTCCAATGTGCGCACTAAAAAACCATCTACCGTCTCACATATGATGGAGGCAAAAAACGCGCCTTGTTCAAGCAACCTTGTTTGAATTCGTCTTGCTGTGCTAGTTCCCACTTTGATTGACCCATCACCAAATACGGCGATGTACAGGTAGTTTGGCTTTTGAAGATGGTCAAGAATTTCTGCAGATAAAGATCCGCGCTCCCTTGTATGCGCATGATGCAAGCCTGCAGCAAAAATTTGGTCGCTTCTAATACAAGGTTCACATTTCCTTCCCTTTTCTGGATTTTTTGAACAGGCTGAATATTCCTGTTCTTTCTCACCCATAGGGTGATAGCCGAGACAGATTCTGCTAACAGGTTCGCTTATTCGGTAACTAAGTTGGTAATTGGTTAAGTTAATTTCTTGAACAGTGTCAGTTGAGAAATTCAAGATTCGCCCGTAAGGAACTCCTTCATCCCAAGTAATTCCGAGAATCGATTCGACCTTATTTGAATCAGCTTGTCGCATAAATTGATTCTAAATGCATTAATGGGTGCATGTTCGCTTCCTTGAAGAGCTATCGTGTTTCTATCTATGGATGCTAATCCCCCACCCCAATGTCTGGTCACCCTTGATGTAGAAGGTGTGCTCACTCCTGAAATTTGGATAGCGTTAGCGGACCATTTTGGGGTTGAAGAACTTAAACGGACTACAAAGGATGAGCCGGATTACCAACTGTTGATGGAAGGACGTATATCCCTTCTTCACGAACACGAAATCCGCATTGATGATATCCAACAGGTAATCGCCTCTTTGGCGCCTTTAGAAGGGGCGTTAGGGTTTCTTGACAAGCTCAGAGCAGAATTCCCTGTTGTGCTTCTGTCTGATACTTTTGAAGAGTTTATTGGGCCTCTTATGCGGCAATTAGGTCACCCCTTGATACTGTGCCATAGGTTAAATGTTGATACCACTGGTGTTGTTACCGGTTTTTCACATCGAACACCTGAGCAAAAGTTTCACTCTGTTCGTTCTTTCCAAGAATTGAACTACAAGGTAATTGCTGCCGGAGATTCCTATAATGACCTGTCAATGATCGATAAAGCCGATGCTGGTTTTCTTTTTCGTGCACCGGAGAATGTTCGTGTTGAAAGATCCGATCTTGATTGTTTCGAGGAATACGATGAACTTTTTGGAGCAATTTCTAAAGCCGCCCAGTCTCTTTAGAGGTTTAATCCCACCGAATGGGTAATTTAGAGAATCCTTTAAGAACCCCTGCTTTCGTGAGCGTTGGAGTTCCATTGCTTCGTATTCGTGGGAGTCTGTCAAGGATTGCTGATAATGCTACGGAACCTTCTAGGCGAGAAAGTGGTGCTCCAAGGCAGTAGTGCGCTCCTACTCCGAAGGAAGTGTGATTTCGTAGGTCAGCAAGATCTCTGGTGATATCAAAATCGTGTGGCCTATCCCAAGCTAAGGGGTCTCTGTTCGCTGAGCCAAACATCATACACACTTTTGAATCGGTAGGAATTTCAACACCACGCAAGGTAACGGTAGAAGTATTTGTTCTAAACAGGCCATGGACTGGTGCGTCGTATCGTAGGCTTTCTTCAATCGCATTGGGGATAAGGGAACGATTGTCTTGGAGCATTTTTAACTGGTCTGGGTCTTCCATTAGCCGGTATAGGAGGTTTCCAATCATTAACGTTGTGGTTTCTGACCCTGCAACTAGGAGAAATTGGCAGAAACCAAGCACGTTTTGCACAGTTAATTTTTCCCCGTTGTTCTCTACAGTAAGCAATCTGGTGAGGAGATCATCGGGGTGGTCTATGCCAGTATTGATAGCCTCATTCCTCTGTTCAATGTGCGAGCCGAAATATGTATAGAAGTTTCTATAAGCATCTTTGACTTCACCGGATGCTTCTCTTCCCCCTGAAAGGGCAACTGCTTCAGCCATAGATAGAACCCACTTTCGGAAACTGTTTATATCTTCAGTCGGAGTTCCGAGCATCCAACACATCACGGTTAATGGAATTGGAGCTGCGAAATCATCAATCAGGTCCCCATTTCCCTTTTTTTCTATGGAGTCAATTATTTCGTGTACGAGCGTTTGTATGTCTTGTTCCATTTTGTTAATAACGGAAGGTCGGAAAATTCGTGAAATTGCTAACCGTTCTTTCGTATGTACAGGTGGGTCGCTAGATACAAGAACACCTGTTCCAGGTTTAGAAAAGGCTAAGCCTGGGCCGTATTGTGATGACCAGGTAGTTTCATCTCGTAGGGCTTTTACGACATCGGATTCTCTGGTCAAGGTGTAATGCTCGCTAGGGTTTGTCGTATGGTGAACTGGGCATTTGTCTCTCATTTCGGTCATTTTCTCTGCAGGAGATGTTCGGAATTCAAGGTCGCCGAAACTGAATGAGGGTTTTTGATTTTCTTCCAACATGCCGATATTAGATTGCTCGAGTTAAGTTCGCTGCTTGATGGATAGCGGCTTGAACTCCATTCGTTCCCGAGACATCACCAACAAGGTGTACCTTGCCATCCATCTCTGGATTTTCTTTACGAATATATTCAGCTAGTTCGCGATTTGGATTGTTGTACGTCACTATCACAACCATTTTTGCTTCTAATGTTCGAATACGTTCTGTAAAAGGAACACCGATGAGCACTTCGTCTTCCGTTATCGCTTGAAGGTAGTGGCCTCCGATAAAATCAAAGTCTTGCGACATTAATCGTTCCTTGGCAGCATCTACAGTCGCTGGAGGGTATGGAAGCGAAGCCCCAAGGCTCTCATATCTGCTAATCATGGTAACTTTCACCCCCTGATCTAGCAGTTTGTCAGCGACTGATATCGCTTCAAAAGTGCCCGTGTCATCAAACACGATAGCGGGGCTTTTCACATTAGCTCTCCCTCCGTAACCGAACACGTCCCAGCTTGTGTAGACATGATCAAGATTATGACCGGTTAGTGGCGCAATGGGAGTGGCTAGCTGAAACCCGTCTCGGCGGGGTGTTGAGCCGGTAGCTATGACAATTCGGTCTGGATTGACTTCAGCGATTACTTCTGGATCTACAAGAGAATTCAGTGTGATGTCTACGTTAAGCCTTATTAACTCTGAAGCCAGCCACGACGTTATTGCGCCCAAGTCGGCCCTATGTGGGGCTGAAGCAGCAATCGCTACTTGGCCGCCTAATTGTTTAGTAGCTTCATGCAGGTAAACCTCATGACCTCGGATCGCAGCAGTTCTCGCTGCTTCCAAACCTGCTGGACCCCCTCCGACAATAAGAATTTTTTCTGATGCTTGGGATTTCCCTTCTGGTTCAAAAGTAATTTCTGTTTCTTTCGCAGCTGCGACATTTACGACACATCCAAGTTTCCCAGTAGACATGATTTGCCCAACGCATCCAAAATTTGATCCGATACAGGGCCGTATAAGATCTGAATTTCCTTGTTTAGCTTTATTTACTAGACCAGGATCTGCAATCAGAGCCCTGACCATTGAGACCATATCTGCCTGCCCAGATTCTACGATTGTCTCCGCATGGTCAAGTGTCATGATCCTTCCGACAACGATAGTTGGTTTTGTGATTTCCTTAATGATCGGTTCGTTTGCTGGCATTTCATGACCAAGTGGATCATCCATAGGCGAAAGCAATTTATGGAACCGCCAATAAGAACCCATGTGGAGTGAAATGTAGTCAACGTGTGGTTCAACGATTCGGGCTATTTCAGCGTTATCTTCCGAAGTTAAGCCTCCCGGTATGTATTCTTCGTTAGGGAGCCGGATCCCAACACAAATTTCATGACCGACTTCAGAGCGAATTGCTTCAATTATTTCCATAAGGAAACGCATTCTGTTTTCCAGTGATCCGCCATAGTTATCTGTTCGGATATTATTTGCGGGAGAAAGAAATTGTTCTATGAGGTAGCCGCTTGAAGCATGAATATCTACTCCATCAAGTCCACCGTCTCGGCATCGTCGCGCTGCGGAGGCAAATGCTTCAACCATTTCTTCAATCATTCCTTTGGTCATCTCTATCGGCGTCCCGCCGACAAGAGGGTTTGGTATTGGGCTAGAAGAAACTTGAGTGGTGCCTTTACCGGGGGCACGTGCGGACCCTGGGTGATAAATTTGCTGGAGCATTTTCATACCGTGAGGGCGAAGGGCATCAGTGAGTTCTTTGTAGAAAGGGATGACGGCGTCATCATGGAGAGGAATGATGCTTCGCATCGCTGGGGATGAAAGGTGCACTCCCGTGGCTTCCAAAGTGCTCATACCAACCCCACCTACTGCCCTAGCTTCGTGATAGGCAATTAATCGTTTCAACGGTAAAGCAGTTGAATGCGCTGATCTCACAACCCGATTGGGAATTGTGATGGGCCCTACTTCAATCGGTTGAAAAAGATGTTCATACATTTTGCCCCCCCATTTTTGCTTAGCTGCGTATCTCTATTCTCTATCCTCGTGGCTCTCTGTCAAGTCCCAAAAAACGTTCGCCTATGATATTTCGCATTACGTTAGATGTTCCACCCATGATGGTATAAGCGGGAGCGTAGGCTAATCCTCTGGTCAATTGGTCATCAAGGAGAGACTTCATGCCAAGCGTTTGACTTACGAACTGAGCTACTTTCCATTCATGTTCAGTACAGAAACATTTCGTAGCGGCACTGAACCCGGCAGGGGCTTGCTGTAGCACTTCTCTATAAACCAGCAATTTCCCTATCGTGTATCCGGATTCGATTTCACTAATTTCTTGCCTTACATTTGCATCATTCGTATCTGCATATTTTAGCGCTTTATCATATAAGGCTTTGTTGGAGACGAGCCTATCTATACCACCTCTTTCATGCTCTAGTTGTTTCATCGTTTGCTTGAATGCTCCTCCTTCTGTGCCTACAAGGTTTTCGCACGGCACGCGTACATTATTGAAATACACTTCACAGAAATGTCGATTCATGGTCATATCCGTTATGGGTCGGACTTCAATTCCTGGGAGGTCCATGGGAACGATGATTTCTGAAATTCCTCGGTGAGGGGGGCCCTCTGAACTTGTCCGGCAAATTAGATAGCAGTAGTCAGCTACGTCACCGAAACTTGTCCAAATTTTTTGACCATTGAGAATAAAGTTGTTTCCTTCTCTCTCAGCTGAGGTAGATAATGATGCCAAATCTGATCCTGAATCAGGTTCGCTCATTCCAATGCACCAAGTTGTTTCCCCTGTCAGCATTTTGGGCAGATATTCAACTTTTTGGTCTTCTGTTCCATATGTAATGATCGTCGGACCCATTTGCCGATCTGCAAACCACATAGCTGCTATAGGTGCTCCCGCAGCGATCATTTCTTCTGCGACAATTACCCTCTCAATGGGTGGACGTTCCCGGCCTCCATATTGTTTAGGCCAACTCATCCCTATCCAGCCTTCCTCGGCCATGACTTGGGCGAAACCTTTAGAGAATCCATTAATCCAACTATCGTTGAATCTCCCAAAATCGGTGACTCCTTTTTCAGCTACCGAAGCAGCTTTTTTTCTTAGATTCTGCTGTTCTTCTGTAAAGGAGAATTCAAGCATCAATGTGTCCTAGCGTTTGGCCATTTCACCGTTATTGAAGTTCTTTAACTTTTGCAAGAATCTCTTCAGCATGTTCCTTTGTTTTCGGTCGCGCGAAAACGTAAATGATTTTTCCTTTGGGATTAATCAGGAAGGTAGTTCGATGCAAACCCATATATGTCTTCCCATAGTTTTTCTTCTCTCCCCAAACTCCATATTTGTTTATTATTTTATGTTCGGGGTCAGCAATAAGTGGAAAGGATAGGCCGTACTTATCTGTAAATTTTTCGTGACTCGTATTTTCATCAGGGGATATGCCGATGACAGAAATCCCACATTTCGCAAGTTCATTCATGTTGCTTTGTAAGTTGCAGGCTTGATTTGTGCACCCCGGAGTATTGTCCTTGGGGTAGAAATAGACGGCGACATAACTTCCGAGGCAGTCGGAGAGTTTTATCTTTTCCCCGGTGAAGGTTTTGGATTGGAATGCAGGTGCTTTTGTGCCAGATTCTAATGGTTGTGCTTTCGTTGACATGAGTTCCCTTCTATGGTGCCTTCATTCCGATATTACCACTGTGGGTATTCTGGGTTAAAACTGCCTAGGGCATGTCCGTCAATTCTTTCTCGATATCTTTGACAAGAACATTTATGAGATATTCCATGCTTTCTTCTGGGATTACAGGCAGTGTAAGTTGGTGGTCTCTCTGCAACATTGTAAATCCATAGATTGTAGACAGCACTAAGCGACTCCAATGGGTTAGGCGAGGCTCCACTATCTGTGCTTGTTCTAGCACTTTGTGCATTGGATAGTTCACTCTTTGGATTGCTTCTTGTATTTCTTTATCGTTCCCTGGTGGGTAGATTGAAGCCGCGAACATGCCGGGTTGTTCATTAGCGAAATGAAGTTGTTCGTGGATGATAGCTCTCACGGCCTTCGCTCCAGAGTTCCCGATAGCGACTTTCGTTAATCGGGTTGCTAAAGCATTGAGACTAAATAATGCTAGTTCTCGCCTAAGAGCAGTGCTTCCGTCGATATGTGCGTACATTGATTGGACTCGTATTCCTATTTTGGAGGCTATCGCTGACATTGTCACCGAATTGGGGTCACCGTTTTCTTGCAGGATCTCTATTCCCGCGTTAATTACATGCTCTTTTGTGATTCCGACTCGTGCTGCCATTTGTTTTTTTTCTTAATTGACGTTGCTATTTGTGTCTAAATATATCAGACTTATATCTAATGAGCTTAGATAACCTAGAATTCTTTGACATCCCTGACGCTGATAGTGGTGAACTTCAGTCGCTACTTGAAGAACGTGGCTGGGGTGATGGCTTACCGTTAATTGCCCCAACACCTGAACGAGTCGAGACAATGCTTAGCATTTTAGGTGACGAAGATCCTGACGAAATCATTGCTGTCCTTCCTCCGCGTTCAGGTGCAGCTACAAGAAGAATTATCGCTGTAAACGCAGTCATGGCAGGCTGCGAACCACGACAGTTGCCGGTACTGATAAGCGCTATCCGGGCACTCAGTGCTCCAGAAATGAATCTCCGGGGTGTGAATGCAACAACACATTCTGTTGCCCCTCTCTTAATCGTTCATGGGAGAATAGTGAAGGATGCCGGTTACAACAGCGGATTAGGGACGTTTGGGTCAGGTAATCGGGCAAATGCTACAACTGGCAGAGCTTTACGGTTGATTCTCTTACACGTAGCAGGTGCCACACCTGGAGGTGGGGACGCATCTACTCAGGGAAATCCTGCTAAATACTCATATTGTGTCGCTGAGAATCTTGATGAGTCTCCTTGGGGAGGGTACGCCTCAAGCGAAGATGTGCATGCTGAGTCCGCTATTACTATCCATTGCGGCGAGGGCCCACATAACGTTCATGACATGGAATCTTCTGACCCTGCGAGAATATTGGATAAAGTTGCTTCCGCAATGTGTTCCTGGGGTCAGAACAACGCTCCGATCAGTCAAGGTGAGTATTTCATCGCCTTATGTCCTGAGCATGCAGAGGTATGCGCCTCACATGGTTGGAGTCGAAATGACGTTTCAGCATATTTATTCAATAAAGCAACGGTTAATGTTGGGGAAGCTCGACAAGCTTTTGAGCTAAGGGCATGGGCTCCATGGCAGCATTCACTTCGAGACTCTGATCGGATATCCATGACTGAAAGGCCGGAGAATATAAAAATCTTTGTTACCGGAGGTGCTGGAAAGCACAGTTCGATAATTCCTAGTTGGGGCATGACGAAAAGCGTCACACTCCCCGTGATGCCCTAATATAACTTTCAGGAG
>Ga0208764_10001234_pt1 | contig 16700 bp, 17 predicted proteins | sample ETNtaG_18_FD_185762 | JGI IMG/M metagenome (GOLD analysis project Ga0208764, IMG submission 185762) | Marine microbial and viral communities from oxygen minimum zone, Eastern Pacific Ocean - ETNP201302SV91 (SPAdes) (version 2) | ecosystem: Environmental > Aquatic > Marine > Oceanic ... | reverse complement strand
CGGGAGGACTAACAGGAAAGGGTTATTTATCTGGGACACAGAGCCAGCTTGATTTTATTCCTGAAAGCCATTCTGATTTTATCTTTTCAGTTATCGCAGAGGAGCTAGGGCTTATAGGCATATTGGCAATGTTCCTTTTGTATGGGTTCATTATTTGGAGAGTATTTAGAATCAGTTATCAGTCGGAAACAAATTTTGAGAGGATTACTTGTAGCTCTTTAGGATTTATCTTTCTTTTGTTTATTTTAATTAACGTATTAATGGTTATAGGTATAATCCCTGTAGTAGGAGTGCCCCTGCCTTTAATAAGCCAAGGAGGCACTTCGATAGTAGTTCATTTACTTGCTTTTGGAGTGATTTTATCAATGAAAAAGATATCTAGATGATTAATAAGGGAACAATCCTACTCGCTTCTCTGGCTATGCTTTGCCTCGAGATTTCTTCAAACGAAAGTTTTGATTATTCTTCAAGGGACGACGTTAAAGAATATATAGAAGAAATATCTAACAAGCATGGTTTTGAAAGCGACAAACTTTTAAAACTTTTAGGGAGTGCTGTTTATCAAGAAAAAGTTGTAAGGATTATGAATAGGCAGCCCGAAGGGACAATGACTTGGTCTAGATATAAGGAAATGATGGTATCAGACTCTAGGATCTCTGCAGGCAAAGAATTTATAAAATTGTATAAAGAAGATTTATACAAAGCTGAAGACCTTTATGGAGTTCCTGCCGAAATAATAGCTTCTATAATAGGTATAGAAACTCGCTATGGAAGAATAACGGGAAACATTAGAGTATTAGATTCTTTGATGACGCTCTCGTTTAATTACCCAAGAAGATCAAAGTTCTTTAAGGTTCAGTTAGAAGAATTCTTGCTTTTAAGTAGAGAGGAAGGTTTTAACCCTGAATCTTTAGAAGGCTCAATTGCTGGAGCAATGGGGTACGGTCAATTTATGCCTGATAGTTATAGAAAGTACGCAGTTGACTTTGATTCAGACGGAGTAAGAGATATTTTAACTAATCCAGTTGATGCAATAGGTAGTGTCGCTAACTTCTTGAGCAAGAAAGGAAGGTGGAGACCTAATACACCAATAGCAATTGAGGCCAGAAGTGTATCTAGCCAAACTAGCTTTAATTCAAAATTTAAACCTTACATGACATTAATTGAATTAAATGGAATAGGCCTTGAACCTAAGGAGAAGATTTCAGGAAATTTAAAATTTGTTCCAATATCTCTTGAACTAGATGATGGTTATGAACATTGGCTGGGTTTTGATAATTATTACTCTTTATCTAGATACAATAGAAGCAAGTTGTACGTTATGGCGGTAATAGAATTTAGTCGATCCTTATCAATATATTTATAGTGGGAATAATTAGTATGTTTAAGCCTTTAAACTTTATCAAAGCAGGAATCTTATTTTTCTTATCCTTATCCATATTAGCAGAGGAGAGTTTTATTCCCGATCCTCCTTCTTTGAATGCAACTAATTATATTTTAATGGATTCTATTTCTGGAAGGATTCTGGCGGAGAAGGGCGCAGATGAAAGAATAGAGCCAGCAAGTATCACTAAGATTATGACAGGATATGTTGCTGCTGATCAGGCTGATAAAGGTTTTGTGAGCTTATCTGATGAAGTTTTTATAAGCGAGAATTGCTGGAGAAAACAAGGATCTAAGATGTTTATAAGAGAAGGCACAAGAGTTTTACTGTCTGATCTTATGAAGGGTATGGTTATTCAATCCGGAAACGATGCAAGTTGTGCTATAGCAGAACATGTAGCCGCATCCGAAGAAGGATTTGTTCAATTGATGAATTTATATGCTCGCGAAATGGGCTTAAAAAATACTCAGTTTAGAAACGAAAGTGGATGGCCAGATCCTGAACATTTTTCTTCTGCAAGAGATTTAGCTATTCTTTCAACAAACCTAATTAACAAATTTCCTGATCATTACTCTCTTTATAAAGAAAAATACTTTACTTTTAATGAAATAAAACAAAGAAATAGGAATAGTCTTTTGTGGCAAGATGATTCTATAGATGGAATAAAGACTGGCCATACTGAGAGCGCAGGGTATTGTCTAGTTTCTTCTGGAGTAAGAAATGATACTAGGCTAATTTCAGTTACTCTTAGAAGTTCTTCAGAGAAAGCAAGATTAACTGATAACAGAAGGCTATTAGATTACGGATTTAGATATTTTAGGACCAAAAAAATTCTTACAAGAGATTTATCTTTGTTAAAGGAGCAAGTGTGGGGTGGGGAAGAGGAACAGGTTAACCTTTCTTCTGGAGAAGATCTTTACCTGACTCTTTCACCCAGAGATTTCCAAAGAGTAGAACCAAAGATCTCTTTAAACGATTATTTACAAGCCCCTATTAGTAGAGGCCAGGTAGTTGGAAAAATAGATCTTCTTTTAGATGGAGAATCATTAGCTACCGTAGATGCTATAGCGATGGAAGAGGTTAGTTCGTTAGGTTTTTTTGGCAGAGCGTGGTCTAACATTAAACTTCTTACCTATAGATTCTTGATTGAAGAGTAACTAACTACTTTATGTGGACCTATCTAAATGGAGAATTTATTCCTAAGGAGGAAGTAAGAGTCTCTCCTTTTGATAGAGGTTTTTTATTTGGCGATAGTGTTTACGAAGTTATTCCTTCATACAACAATAAACTTTTCTTATTTGATGAACATTTAGAAAGATTAAAAAATTCATTATCAATCACAAACATTCCTATTCCTGATCCTCTAAAAGATTTACACCCATTGATAATGGAATTACTTAAAAAGAATCAATTTTCAAATCAAGCTATCTATATTCAAATAACAAGAGGGGTAGATCCGGTAAGATCACACGTTTCTGCTAGCACAACTGTACCAACTCTATTTATGAGTTCAGCGGAATTAGAAATCAACCCTTATCGAGGAAGCTCTCATAAAGAAGGTTTAAAAGTAAAACTTGAAGAGGATATTCGTTGGAAGAGATGCGATGTAAAGGCAACAACTTTACTTCCAAATATCATTCCCTTTCATCGTGAAGATGAATCTGACACAGACGAAATTTTATTTCATGATGGAGAGAAAATAAATGAAGGATCCAAGTCTAATTTTTTCTTTGTTTTTGATGACTTAATTGTTACACCACCTAAAGAGCAAAATATACTTCTAGGAGTAACTAGAAATTATATCTTGAAAAGATTATCAGAAGAAGGATTCAAAGTATTAGAGAAAGAAGTCAGAATAGAAGATTTGAATAAAGCCGATGAGATATGGGTAACTAGCTCTACCAAAGAAATACAACCAGTTCACCAAGTTGATAACAAGGTTTTACCGAGAAAAGAATTAGAAGAATATTATTGGCATAAAGCCTTGAAAATCCTAGAAGAAGACTTAAAAGGTAATTGCTAGATCTCTAATTGCCTGCCAAGGATTTTTAGATGAAAGACCTTTGATGGACGCGTCTATTTCTGCAATTTCTAACAATGATTGTTTTAATTTCTTTTTGTTGAGTTGATTAACTCTCTTAGTCAAAGTTTCTAAATAATGCCTTGGCCCCCATATATTTTTTGTTGAGTTGTCTTCCATAACTTTATAGAGGTTATTAATTTCTTTAGTTAGGGCCCATAAAATAAGAGTAGGTTGTGTCCCTTCTGATTTAAGTGATTCAATGATTTGAAAGGTTCTATTTTTGTTTCCTGAAACAAATGCATTTGATAGATCAAAGATTCCATATTTTGATGCGTTAGATATGGAATCTTCCATCTCCTTTAAACCTATCTCTATATTTGGATAAAGTAAAGCAAGCTTAATGATTTCTTGAGTAGCAGCTAACAGGTTGCCTTCAGTTTTTTCTGAAAGTAATTGAGCTGCATCATTATTTATTAGCACATTTGAATCATTTGCTCGGCTCTGAATCCATTTAGGCATTGAATTAAGAGGAATAGGGTTTTCAACTACCATTATTCCGTTTTCTTCTAGGCTCTTGGCCCAGGCTGAAGATTGCGATTTTTTATCTAGGCCTTCTGCGGAAACAATTAGTAATTTATTTGGATTAGGATCCAAAGAATATTCCTTAAGAGCTTTAGAGCCTTTATTACCTGGACCAGAACCAAGCAATTTAATTTCAATTATTTTTTTTGAACCAAACAAATCCAAATTTTCATTATTAGAATCAAGGAAAGACCAATCCATATCTTTTGAAACTACGTAAGTTGTTTTTTCATCAAAATTAGAATCTTTTGCAGCCAGGAGTACCGAGTCTATTAATGAAGTCAGTTGTATTGATTCTTCAGCAAAAAATAAATAAACCGGATTCAGTTCTTTGCGAACTAACTCTCTAAGGTCCTTAGAATTAGTTTTCATTATCTTTTGATGCTAAAAGGAATTCCATATTCTTAATACCATCATTAATAAAGTTTCTTACTAAGATCTTCTCTTCTCTTTCCATAGACAGCAGATCTGACTGATTAAAACTTAAGTATTTAGTAGACTCATAAATATGCTCAATAATGATTTTCTTTTTACTAGAAAGTTCGTAGGAGATTACATAGTCCAGTCTTGCCTGAGTTGTTCTCGCACCAGCACCTATAGCTCCAGAAAATTTATTTAATTCATGGAACTTAATTCTAATTATTAGACCATTCTCGTTTTCTATATTCTTAGCCCTAAAGATCTTATTGCCTTTAGCTTTTAATTGAGAAATTAATTCTAGATTTAAATCTGAGTTATCTGATATAAGCACTAGATCTTGTTGTAATAACTCGCTTGAGCTTTCTCTTAGAGAGTAGCCACATGACGACAGAAGAAATAAAGTTATAAAAAAACAAGAAAAGATAAATTTCTGCGAAAACTTCATAAAACGATATTAATTAGTTTTTCAGGGACGTAGATTATTTTCTTAATTTTTGAATCGGAGATATGTTTTTTTGTATTTTCATCTTCTAGAGCTATTTTTTTAATTTCCTCTTCTTGAGCATCTGGATCCACATCTATTTCTGATCTTAATTTCCCATTTACCTGAATAACTATTTTCATAACATCCTCTTCAAGCATTTCTTCTTTTGCTTCAGGCCATTGGGCGTCTACAATCAGACTATCTTGATTTAATTGCCACCATAAATGTTGAGATAAATGAGGGGTTATAGGGGAAAGCATTAGGATGATTGCTTTTATTGCTTCATCCGCTGCTTTTCTCTTATCAGCAGCAGCATCCGCAAGCAAGAATTCGTTCGGTATATTATTAGATAATTCCATGATAGCTGCAATTGCTGTATTAAAGCTGTGTCTTCTCAGGTAATCATCCTTTACCTTTTTTAAGACCTGGTGAGTTTTTAATCTAAGTTTTTTTATTTCTGGATCTTCAGATTCTATTTCAGTGGTATCAGGGATTTCAGCATTTATATGTGCATGAACGAGTTTCCAAATTCTATTGATAAATCTATAAGCTCCTTGGACTCCTTGGTCAGACCATTCAAGAGACTGATCTGGAGGGGCAGCAAACATAACAAATAACCTAACAGTATCTGCACCATACTTTTGAATTAGATCTGCTGGGTCAACAGTATTTCCTTTAGACTTAGACATCTTGGATCCATCTTTAAGCACCATGCCCTGGCAAAGTAAGTTTTTAAAAGGTTCATCTCCTTCGACGATTCCAAGATCTCTTAAGCACCTAAAAAAGAACCTTGAATAGAGAAGGTGAAGGACGGCATGTTCTATACCTCCAATATATTGATCTACGGGAAGCCAATACTTTGCCCTATCATCCAGCATAGAGTTTTCGCTATCGAAGCTGGCAAATCTGGCGTAATACCAAGAAGATTCAAAAAAAGTATCAAAAGTATCAGTTTCTCTTTTTAGAGATTTACCATCTTGTTCAATATTCGTGAATTCTTCCATGTCTTTCAATGGAGAATTAACGCCTTTAAATTTAACTTCTAAAGGAAGCTTTACTGGCAAATCTTTAGCAGGAACAAAGCCTTTTTCGTCTTTTAGGATTGGTATTGGTGACCCCCAATATCGTTGTCTAGATACTCCCCAATCTCTTAGCCTGAAATTTGTAGACCTTTTACCGCAATTTAATTCATTTGCTTTTTTTTCTATTGCCTTAAAGGCTTCTTCAAAAGATAGGCCATTAAACTCATCAGAGTTTATTAATTTATTTTTTTCAAGAATAGCTTCTTTATTTATATCATCTTTTTCATTTCCCTCTATAACTTGTTTGATAGGTAGGTTATATTTATTAGCAAATTCAAAATCTCTTTGGTCGTGACCTGGTACCGCCATTAGAGCGCCTGATCCATAATCACTTAGAACAAAATTTGCAATCCATATAGGCAACTTTTCTTTTGTAAACGGGTGAATGGCTTTAAATCGAGTTTCAATACCCTTTTTATCTTGCTTAGCTATGTCTGCTTCAGCAGTTTTAACTTTATTAAGTTCATTTATAAAATCTTTTACCTCATCATTTTCTTTTGCCATTTCCAAACTTAAATAATGAGAAGTAGAAATTGCTATAAAAGATGCTCCCATTATTGTGTCAGGCCTAGTGGTAAAAATTTCTATATGTTTCTTTGTTCCTTCAATTCCAAAACTAAATTCCATACCTTCCGATTTACCTATCCAATTTTTTTGCTGAATCCTGACTTGGTTAGGCCAGCCTTCAAGTTTATCAGTGCCTTCAAGCAACTCTTCGGCGTAATCAGTAATTTTTAGAAACCATTGTTTAAGAGTCTTTTTTTCAACATCAGCACCTGATCTCCATCCTTTCCCATCTATAACTTGTTCATTGGCCAGAACAGTTTGATCTACAGGGTCCCAATTTACTTCTGCTTCTTCTTGATAAGCTAAGCCTCTCTCTACCAATTGTAAGAAAAACCATTGCTCCCATTTATAATAATCTTCATCTGAAGTAGCAAATTCTCTTTTCCAGTCATAAGCAAATCCCATTCTCGAAAGCTGAATTTTCATGTTCTTTATATTCTCTCGGGTCCATTCTGATGGTTGAATTTTATTTTTAATGGCTGCATTTTCTGCAGGAAGACCAAATGCATCCCAACCCATGGGTTGTAGAACATTTTTCCCTAGCATTCGTTGAAATCTGCTTATCACATCTCCAATGGTGTAATTTCTGACGTGACCCATGTGTATAGACCCACTAGGGTAAGGAAACATGCTTAAGCAGAAGAATTTTTCTTTTTTTGGGTCTTCTGTAACTGAAAAAGTTTCGTGCTCCTTCCAGTATGATTGTATTTCTTCTTCTATCTTGGCAGGATCATAAGGAATATCTGTATCCGCCATTTTATCCTTTGTCCTTATTAATATTTTCTAAATAGTTAATACTTACGCCGCCTTTTATAAAGTTTGGATCATTGACTAGTTGCCTATGCATATCAAGGTTTGTATCTATACCTAGAATATACATTTCATCCAGAGCTCTTTCTAGTCTAGCTCTAGCGTCTTCTCGGTCATTCGCTCTACAGATAACTTTCGCAATTAATGAATCATAATAAGGAGGAACAACATAATCTTTGTATAAATGTGAGTCCATTCTGACACCTATTCCACCTGGGGCATGGTATTCAATTATTTTTCCAGGAGAAGGAATAAAAGTTTCAGAGTTTTCAGCGTTTATTCTGCATTCAATAGCATGTCCTTTCATGACTATATCTTCTTGCTTAACAGATAAAGTCTCATCTCTTGCTATTCTCAGTTGGAGCTTGACCAGATCTAATCCAGTAACACTTTCCGTTACAGGATGCTCTACTTGGATTCTTGTATTCATTTCAATAAAGTAAAAATTATTATTCTCATAAAGGAATTCAAATGTTCCTGCGCTTTCATAATTCATCTTCTTACATGCATCTATGCACTTGGCGTAAATTTCTTCTCTTTTTTCATCATCTATACCAATGGCTGGAGCTTCTTCAATAACTTTTTGGTGTCTTCTTTGTAATGAGCAGTCTCTATCACCAAGGTGCAATACGTTACCTTTCCTATCAGCCAATACTTGAACTTCTATGTGTCTTGGGTTTTCAAGAAATTTTTCCATATACACGGTTGAATCTCCGAAGGCTATTGCTGATTCTTGTTGAGTTAGTTCTATTGCACTTTCTAAGTCTTCTTTAGAGTTCACTACTCTCATTCCTCTGCCACCTCCACCAGAAGCGGCTTTAATAATTATAGGGTAGCCAATTTCTTCAGCTTTTTTATGCGTATCTTCTTCAATTGGGCCTGTTGAACCCGGCACTATTGGCAAACCAGCCTCTAAAGCAAACTCTTTTGCTGAAACCTTATTTCCCATCATTCTTATCACAGCAGCTGGAGGACCAACAAAATCAAATCCACTTTTTTCAACCTTATCTGCAAAATCTGGGTTTTCAGATAAGAAGCCATATCCAGGATGCACTCCGTCAGCACCAGATAACTCCATGGCACTAATAATCGCTGGAATATTTAGATAGCTTTGAGAGGAATCTGCCGGACCAATGCATATTGATTCATCAGCCATTTTAACGTGCATGAGATCTTTATCTGCTTCGGAATAAGCCGCTACTGTTGGAATTTTTAGTTCCTTTGCAGCCCTTAAAATGCGTAGAGCTATTTCGCCTCTATTAGCAATTAATAGTTTATTAATCATTTATTCAGCGATTTCAAATAGAGCTTGTCCGTACTCCACCGGTTCTGAATTTTCTACTTTTATAGAGACAACTTTGCCAGAAAATTCTGATTTAATTTCATTCATCATCTTCATCGCTTCAACGATGCACACAACATCTCCCTCGGCGACTAAATCACCGACATTAATAAAAGGTTTGGAACCTGGAGAAGCTGAGGCGTAAAAGGTTCCTACCATAGGCGACGTAATAAAATTTCCTTCTTCTGATTCTTGGTTTACCTCTTCTTCAGATTGACTCTCTTCTTCAGGAGTAACTGAAGTAGACATTTGAGGAACTGCTATGGATTGAGAAGAAGAAATATTGTTTATATTTCCATTACTTTTTACTAGCCTAACCGACTCTTCCCCTTCTTGAATTTCAATTTCTTCAAGATTAGAATTTTCTAACATTTCTATTAATTTTTTGACTTTTCTTATGTCCATTTCTTACCTCGTATTTAAGAGTATTTCTTAATTCCTGAATCTAATGCTAATTCATATCCTTCTACGCCCAAGCCTGATATAACCCCCTCAGCAATATCTGATAAGAAAGATTTTTGTCTGAAATCTTCTCTGCTATATATATTAGAAATATGCACTTCTATAAAAGGTATGCCAACTCCAGAGAGAGCATCTCTAATGGCTATGCTGCTGTGAGTAAAGGCTCCAGGATTAAATATTATGAATTTTACATCCTCTTTTTTTGCAAGATGTATTTGCTCCACTAAGTCATGCTCAGCATTACTTTGATAACATATCAGCTCTTGTCCGCTGGCAGACGCTTTAGAGTCTAATTTCTTTTCAATTTCTTCAAGGGTTACTGAACCATATATTTCAGGTTCTCTGGAACCTAATAGGTTAAGGTTCGGTCCATTAAGTAGCATGAATTTAGACATATTTAGTGCTTTTTTAAAGATTTTAGAGAATTTTAAATAATATTAGATCTTATTGATACCTTTAAGTTCCTTTATTAATTAAAATTTCACCATTTTTTAAAATTAATTCTTTGTTGATTAAAGGGTAGCAAAACCCTTTCTCATTGCAGCCTTGATACTTTACTGTGATTTTTCTAGTTAGCGGATTTGTAACAAAAGATTTCGTAATTTTTTTGTAAAAAACTTCAACCTCTCCAAAATACTCATCTGATATAAGTATAGGAGTTTCCATAGTGTTAATCTCTAGAATATCTTCTGGAAGAATATTGATCTGAAATTTATCTTTATATAGAAAGCAGTTTTCTTTCAAGTCCCATGTAAGTATGATTCTGTCTTCTTTTTGAAAAGCAGAGAATATAAAGGATTCATCAGCCGGTAAGATATCTTGAGGGCCCTTTAAGACCTCTTGGATGGAAGAACTAGATAATGAATCTGCATATATGGAGCAAGGAAAATAGATGGTAAGACCTATTATTAAGAATAAATTTTTTATTATTTTTAGCATTTTTATATATTGCTTAGTAATACCTGGATGTAATGATACTAGTAAGCCTGGCATTATTATAAAGGATGCTCACTTATACCTCCCGTTAAAAGGTACTGATATGTCTGCTGGTTATTTAAGATTAGAGAACAATCAAATTAAAAAAATAGTAATTAGTTCTATAGAATGTGAAAAAGTAAAAGCTAGTATTCATGAAACAATTTTAAACTCAGATGGCGTGATGAAAATGAAGAAATTAGAAAGGTTTGCTGTTGAAGCTGAATCAAATCTAAATTTTATGCCCGGAGGAAAACATGTGATGTTTTCTGGGTTAAAAGAATTCAAGGAAAGCATTCTGGTGTGCACATTCTTGTCTAATACTGGAATAGAAATTCCTTTTACCTTCGAGGTTCTAAAAAATGAACGATAATTTACTAAATGTTCAGAATTTATCTGTAGAATTTTCTTCAAAAGGCGATTCTTTTCTTGCTGTTAATGACATTTCTTTTGGAATTGGAAAAGGCAAGACACTTTCTCTTGTAGGTGAATCTGGATCTGGAAAATCAGTTACGGCCCTTTCTATTCTCCAGCTCTTACCTGAAGGTTCTGCTAGTCATAATCAAGATTCTTCAATTAAGTTTGAAGGTAAAGAAATTATTGGAAGCTCAAAAAGCTTTATAACCTCATTAAGAGGAAACAGAATATCAATGATTTTTCAGGAACCCATGACTTCCCTAAATCCTTACCAAAGAGTGGGAGATCAAATAGATGAAACATTAAAAATACATGGAGGCTTGAATTCCAAGCAGGCTAGAGAGCGAACCATAGAGCTCCTTGAAAAGGTAAAAATTCCTGAACCCAAAAAAAAGGTCATTTCATATCCTCACCAACTTTCAGGAGGTCAAAGGCAAAGAGTTATGATTGCTATGGCTTTAGCAAATGAGCCAGAGCTGTTAATAGCTGATGAACCAACAACCGCTTTGGACGTAACTGTAGAAAAAACTCTTTTAGAGTTATTAACCGAACTTCAAGAAGAATTTAATATGTCTATTCTTTTCATAACTCATGATCTAAATATAGTAAAAAAGTTCTCAGATGATGTTTGTGTAATGAAAGAAGGTGAAATAATTGAAGCTGGATCAGTTAATGAGATTTTCTCTAACCCAAGCCATGCTTACACAAAGAAATTATTAGATTCAATACCAGGAAAAAAAGAAACACTTAATGATGAGGAAGAAATTTTACTTGATGCAGGTCAGGTAAATATAAATTACGTTGTTTCAAGAAGTCTTTTTGGAAAACCTAAAGAATTTCTTAATGCAGTTAAGAAGGTTGATATAAAGATATTCAAGGGTTCAAACACAGGTTTAGTTGGTGAGTCTGGTTCGGGAAAATCCTCTCTAGCTAGAGCTTTATTAGGAATAGAAGATGCAGATGGAGCAATAGAATTTGATGGTATAGATATCAAGGATTTAGATCTAAAAAGCATGAGGGGCTTTAAAAAAGATTTCCAAATAGTGTTTCAAGATCCTTTTGGTTCTCTGTCTCCAAGAATGACTATTGGAGAAATAATCGGAGAAGGATTAAAGGTTCACGAACCTGAATTATCCAAGGAAGATAGGCTTAATAAGATAAAAAGCGCACTAAAAGATGTTGAGTTAGAAGAAAGTTCTTATTCTAGATTTCCTCACGAACTTTCTGGAGGCCAGCGCCAAAGAGTTGCTATAGCAAGGGCAATAATACTTAGACCCAAGCTAATCCTTTTGGACGAGCCTACCTCTGCTTTGGATGTTTCAATCCAAATGCAGATATTAAATCTACTGAAGGACTTACAAAGTAAACTTGGATTAGCCTACTTATGCATTAGTCACGATTTAAGAGTTATTAGATTCCTTTCGGATCAAGTGTACGTCATGAAAGACGGAGTAATTGTTGAATGCGGTTCTTCTGAAGAAGTTTTTGAAGACCCTAAAGATGAATACACGAAAGAACTTTTAGCTGCTTCAATTGCATAAAATATTTTATTCGGAGTTTCTGACTTATAATTAAGTAATGTCTAAGGACAATAGAAAACATTCTTCTAAGATAGTAGACGGAGTAGAGCAAGCTCCATCTAGGGCTATGCTAAGAGCTGTAGGCTTCGAAAATGAAGACTTTAAAAAACCGCAAGTCGGAGTTGCTTCAACCTGGAGCATGGTTACTCCTTGCAATATGCATATTGATAAATTAGCAGATTCAGCAGTAAAAGGTGTAAACCAATCAGGTTCTAAAGCTGTCATTTTTAATACAATTACTGTTTCAGACGGAATTTCGATGGGAACTCAAGGCATGAGATTTTCGTTAGTTTCTCGTGAAGTCATAGCCGATTCAATAGAAACCGTGGTGGGCGGTCAAGGGTTTGATGGCTTAGTGACTATAGGAGGGTGTGATAAAAATATGCCTGCCTGTTTAATGGCCATGGCAAGATTAAATAGACCTTCAGTTTTTGTTTACGGGGGCAGTATAAAACCAGGGAAAGGAAGAACGGATGTGATATCTGTTTTTGAGGCTGTTGGGAAACATTCAGAAGGGAATATTTCTGATATTGAATTATTAGATATTGAATCAAGCGCAATTCCAGGACCAGGTTCCTGCGGTGGTATGTATACAGCAAATACTATGGCTTCAGCAATAGAAGCTATGGGTATGAGCCTACCAAATAGTTCAGCGCAAGAAGCTACTTCTAAAATAAAGTTACTAGATTCCATGGAGGCAGGAAAAGCAGTAAGCAACTTAATTAATCTTGATCTAAAACCAAGAGACATCATGACAAAAGAAGCTTTTGAGAATGCTATATCTATGGTGATTGCACTTGGTGGCTCTACAAACGCAGTACTACATTTAATTGGTATAGCCCATGAAGCTAAAGTCGACCTTTCTCTGGATGATTTTGAGAGACTAGGTAAAAGAACACCAGTGCTAGCTGACTTAAAACCTAGTGGGACCTATTTGATGTCTGAATTAATTGAAATTGGAGGTATTGTCCCTCTAATGAAAAAGATGCTTGAAAAAGGGCTTTTACATGGAGATCAAATGACAGTTACGGGTAAAACTCTAGAAGAAAATCTTAATGATTCAGAAAGTTATCCAGAAAGTCAGGAAATAGTTAAGGATTTTGATAATCCAATTAAGAAAGATAGTCACCTACGTATCCTTTATGGCAATTTGGCTCCTGAAGGAGCGGTGGCAAAGATCTCTGGGAAAGAAGGGCTGACATTTGAAGGCAAAGCCAGAGTATTTGATTCAGAAGAAACTGCCATGGAAGGAATAATGAAAGGCAAAATAAATGAAGGTGACGTATTAATAATTAGATATGAAGGTCCTAAAGGAGGACCTGGCATGAGAGAAATGTTAGGACCTACTTCTGCGATAATGGGAAAAGGGTTAGGGGATAAAGTTGCTTTCTTAACCGATGGAAGGTTTTCTGGTGGTACTCATGGATTTGTAGTTGGTCACATTTCTCCAGAAGCTTACGAAGGAGGACCTCTAGCATTAGTTCGGGATGGAGATTCCATAAATATTGATGCTAGCTCTAACCAGATCAATGTCTCTATTTCTGATAAAGAGTTGAAAGAAAGAAGGGATTCTTGGGAGTGCCCTAAAAAGAATCAAGAAACAGGCGTTTTAGGAAAATACAGATCTTTAGTGACTTCTGCTTCGCAAGGGGCAGTAACTACTAAAAATTAATTTTGTGAAGATAGTTGAAAAAAAATAAAATAGACCCAATAATATTATCTACAAGATGAACCTTTCAAGATTTTTTCAAATCAACACTTCCAAGGAGGAACTATGAACGTTGTCACATTGACTGATGACAATTTTGAAAGTGAGGTAAATTCCTCAGAAAAACCTGTTTTAGTAGATTATTGGGCTACTTGGTGTGGTCCATGTAAGATGGTTGGCCCTATAGTTGAAGAGATCGCCATAGAATTTTCTGATCAGCTAAAAGTTGGAAAATTAGATGTAGATAGTAACCAAGCATCAGCTGCACAGCAGAATGTAATGAGTATTCCTACCCTTGCAATTTTTAAGGGAGGAGAATTAGTAGCTCAACAAGTAGGTGCTTTAAGTAAAACCCAATTAACAGAATTTATAGAATCTAATTTATAGAAAAAGCTAGACTCTCTTATACAAGGGTGATAGATTAAATCTGTCCCGAAAATCTTTTTTCAACAAAACCCCTTTTTTTCTGCATCCGGATAATTTATGCAATTAATAGAACTTAAAAGAATGCCAGTCGAACAACTAATTGAGTTGGGCGAGGAATGCGGCGTAGAAAATGCTTCAAGAGCCAAGAGGCAAGACATTGTATTTGGAATACTTAAGAGTAAGGCCAAGAGCGGAGAAGATATTGAAGGTGAAGGCGTATTGGAAATTCTTCAAGATGGTTTTGGTTTTTTAAGGTCACCAGATTCATCGTATTTAGCAGGTCCAGATGATATTTATGTTTCTCCTAGCCAAATCAGAAGATTCGGTTTAAGAACAGGAGACACTATCCAAGGCAAGATTAGGTCACCAAAAGACGGGGAAAGATATTTTGCTATTTTGAAGATAGAACAAATTAACTTTGAAGAGCCAGACAAAACCAAGAATAAACCTTCTTTTGAAAATCTTACACCATTATTTCCAGATGAAAGAATGTCTTTTGAATTAGGAACGGGAAGCACCGAAGACCTATCTTCGAGAGTGATAGACTTAACTGCACCTACAGGGAAAGGCCAAAGGTCCTTAATAGTTTCGCCACCAAAAGCAGGAAAAACCTTACTGCTTCAGAGCATTGCTCACTCAATAGAAAGAAATAATCCTGAATGCAAAATCATGGTGCTTTTGGTTGATGAAAGGCCGGAAGAGGTTACTGAAATGAAAAGATCAGTAAAAGGAGAAGTTATTGCTAGTACTTTTGATGAAGCACCTACCAGACACGTGCAAGTTGCCGAAATGGCTATAAACAAGGCAAGAAGATTGGTTGAACATAAACATGATGTTGTTATTCTTCTTGACTCCATAACCCGACTAGCAAGAGCATATAATTCAACACAAGCAGCTTCTGGAAAGATATTAACTGGTGGTGTTGATGCCAATGCCTTACAAAAACCTAAAAGGTTTTTTGGAGCTGCCAGAAATATAGAAGGCGGAGGAAGTTTAACCATAATAGCAACTGCATTGATTGATACTGGATCCAGAATGGATGAAGTAATTTTTGAAGAGTTCAAGGGAACAGGTAATTCTGAAGTTAATCTAGACAGGAAGATTGCAGAAAAAAGAGTTTTTCCTGCAATTAATATAAGGAAAACAGGAACAAGAAGAGAAGATCTCCTCACAAGTGACCTTGAGCTAAGAAATATAACTGTTCTTAGAAAGCTTCTGACTGAGATGGATGACACTGCTGCCATGGAGTGGGTTTTGGATAAGCTCAAAGATTACAAGACTAATGCTGAATTCTTTGAATCCATGAAGAGAAAATAATTATTTAATCTTCTTTCTTTTCTACTTTTTTTGGCTTTTTTGTAAAAAAAAGTCTATCAATCAATCCGATTACCAAAACTAACAAAAGAGTTAATAGAACTATTAGAGATATAATAATTTCTGAATTTAAGATTATCTCTTTATTTAGAAATTTGACGTTTGTCTCTTGGAATATATCTAATTTCCCATAAGTGAATAGCGAAACTATAGTCGCAATAATTATTGAAATTAAATAAAGTCTAGCTTTCATATAGGCAGTACTGAGTTTGGCCTCCTTTAGACTCTTTCAGTAAATTTAAACCTTCAGTTATTTTTGTTAACTTTAGCTCTGTTTCACATTCTAAGTAAATTAAAGACTTTGGGGTTAATATATTTTTAGACTTAATAAAATCTAACGATCTCGGAATTAAGTTTTCTCTAAAGGGAGGATCTAAAAATAAAAGATCAAAATGATAAGGTAAATTATCAAAATCTACAGAAAAAGCATTTGCATTTAGGACGTGACTAGAGCCGTATACGTTTAATCTCTTAAGATTTTCCTTCAAAGCATCGGCTTGACTCTTTTGTTTTTCGATAAATACAACCTTTTCTGCCCCTCTTGATAATGCCTCAATGCCCAAGGACCCGGTGCCGGCGAACATATCTAGACAAGTTTTTCCCCCTAAGTCATTTAAAAGCCAGTTAAATAAAGTTTCTTTCGTTTTACTTTCGGTAGGCCTTATAGATTTATTTTGTTTATAAGGAATTTTAGAACCTCTTAGACTTCCCCCAATAATTCTAGTTGTGGCTTGTTTTTTAGGCATATGGACAATATTATTCCTTTTACGGTCACTAGTGATTATATTTGAAGTAGCGACTAATTCATAAATGGATAATACAAAAGTTCAAGAAGACTTCTTAATGGCGATGAGAGGTATAACCTCTACAGTGAATGTCATTTCAGCAAAATTCAATGAGGAGCGTCATGCAATGACAGCCACCTCTGTGGCCTCATTATCCTTAAAGCCTCCGGCAATGATTATCTGTGTTAATAAAGAAGCTTCTATTCATAATATTTTAAGAAAGGATGAAAGTTTTGTTGTAAATGTTTTATCAAATAAACAGCAAAATCTTTCTGAGTT
>Ga0208764_10001231_pt1 | contig 16737 bp, 6 predicted proteins | sample ETNtaG_18_FD_185762 | JGI IMG/M metagenome (GOLD analysis project Ga0208764, IMG submission 185762) | Marine microbial and viral communities from oxygen minimum zone, Eastern Pacific Ocean - ETNP201302SV91 (SPAdes) (version 2) | ecosystem: Environmental > Aquatic > Marine > Oceanic ... | reverse complement strand
TAACCCCAACTTCAAAAGATACAAATTTAATTGATTTTAAATCGTTAACAGCCAATGAAATTTTTTCTAGTAATAATTTTGAGCACCATACAATTTGGCTCACAACTTACCAACGTTCAAATCAAGATACGTGTTTAAATCATAGTCCAGTTGTGCAAGCTAATACTTGGGTTGAAGCAGGTGATTGTTTAGCTGACAATGCTACTAGTTCAAATGGAGAACTTTCGTTAGGCCGTAATATTTTAATTGGGTACATGCCATGGGAAGGCTATAATTTTGAAGATGCCGTTCTTGTGAGTGAACGTTTAGTTTTTGACGATGTTTTTACATCGATTCATATTGCAAGATATGAAGTTTCCACAGCCCGATTACGTGAGGGTCAAGAGTATTTTACAAAGCAAGTTGAGAAGAACCAATATTTAGATAGCTATGGTGTTATTCAATTGGGAACTTGGGTTGAAGGTGGTGATGTTTTAGTTGGTAAAATTTCACCCCAACCAGAATCCGAAAATACACCCGAAGGTCGCTTATTACGTGCAATTTTCGGTGGAGTTGCCCGCAATACTAAAAATACTTCGTATTGCCTATCCAGTGGAGTGACAGGTCGTATTCTTGGTGTGCGCTGTGAATTCCAACGCCAAACAACAAATCTTGAAGAAGAAAGTATTGAATCAACGGGATCGGTCTATATTTATTTAGTACAAAAACGTCGTTTACAAGTTGGTGATAAGGTAGCTGGACGTCACGGTAACAAAGGGATTGTTTCTAATATTTTACCTCGTGCTGATATGCCTTACCTTCAAAGTGGAAAACCCTTAGATATGGTATTAAACCCATTAGGAGTACCATCACGCATGAATGTAGGTCAAATTTTTGAGTGTTTACTTGGTTTGGCTGCTAATACATTAAATCAAAATTTTAAAGTTTTACCATTTGATGAAATGCATGGTTCGGAAGTTTCCCGTGGTTTTGTTTACCATTATTTATATAAGTCACGTTTATTAACACAACAAAAATGGCTATTTAAACCAAATTCACCCGGTAAGAGCGTTGTTTTTGATGGACGAACTGGATTACCGTTTGACCAACCTGTAACAGTTGGGTATCCATATATTTTAAAGCTTGTTCACTTAGTAGATGACAAAATCCATGCTCGATCGACCGGCCCATATTCATTAGTAACACAACAACCTTTAGGTGGTCGTTCAAAGAAAGGTGGGCAACGTTTAGGTGAGATGGAAGTTTGGGCTCTTGAAGGTTTTGGTGCTGCTTATGTTTTACAAGAACTATTAACAATTAAGTCTGATGATATGATTGGGCGTAACCGAGCTTTTATGTCAATGATTCGAGGAACTTTATTACCGAAACCGGGAATTCCTGAATCTTTTAAAGTTCTTGTTTCTGAATTACGTGGATTATGCCTCGATATGAGTATTGCACGTATTAACTTTTAATTATTTATTTCTTTTTAAGCTTATGAGTATTGAATATGTTCAACTCCAACTAGCTTCTCCAACTGAAATTAAGCGTTGGTCACAACGAATGTTACCAACTGGTGAATTAGTTGGGGAAATTAGTAAAGCTGACACGATTAACTATCGAACATTTAAACCTGAACGTGGTGGGTTATTTTGTGAGCGTATTTTTGGTTCAACAGTAAACCGTGAATGTTCGTGTGGAAAAACAAAACGTCGAAAATTAATCGCTCCATTAAATTATAATCGCCTTAAATTACAACCGACTAATTCTCAAGCAACAGATGTGCAAGATGTAATTGAGGTTTGCCCGGCATGTGGTGTGGAGCCAACTAATTCAAAAGTTCGTCGTTATCGTATGGGATGTATTTCGTTAAAGAAACCAGTTGCCCATATGTGGTATTTCAGAAATAATCCAAACGTGTTAGCTAGTATTTTGAATATGCGAAGTCAAGAAATTGATGAGACTGTTCATTTCCAGACTTATACTGCATCTAAGCCTGGTACACAAAACTATTGTTTGCACGGAGGTGTTCAATGGTTTGTAAACCATTGGGAACCAATGCATCCCTATTTTGCAGGAGAATTAGACCTTTTAACGGATACTGCTGCGCCTTGGAATGTTAGTAAAGCAGTTATGCCGTCACAAATTAAAACAATTGAAAATTGTGGTGCTGAGGCTTTACAAGAGCTTCTAACACGTATTGATTTACCCTTTTTACAACGTATGCTCGCTCGAAAATTAAAAAATGCAATTGAGAGAAAAAAATTAGCTTCAAAATCATTACGAAAGCAACACAAACGACGTAAAAAAGCAAAATTACTTGGGCGTGCTGATCAAAAAAATTATGGTATTACGGTTAAAGTAAAAACATATGCCCGACGTTTGGAATTTGTTCGTTCATTAGCTCGTAAAGGTCTACGCCCAGAATGGATGGTGCTATCTGTTTTTCCAGTATTACCTCCGGATTTACGACCAATGATCCAAATGTCAAGTGGCCGATTTGCAACTTCAGATTTAAATGATTTATATCGTCGTTTAATTTACCGTAAAATTCGATTCGAAAAATTTTTAAGCTTATTTGACGAAGAATTTTTGCCAGATTTATTAATTCGACATGATTTATGCTTATTACAAGAAGCCGCAGATTCAATTATTGATAATGGTCGATTAGAAAAACCAGCCCAACGACCAAACCGTAAACCTTTTAAGTCCCTAACTTCAATTATTGAAGGTAAGCACGGGCGTTTCCGTCAAAATTTATTAGGTAAGCGTGTCGACTATTCTGGGCGTTCAGTAATTGTAGTTGGACCAAAATTACGATTACACCAATGTGGTTTACCACGTGAAATGGCTTTAGAATTATTCCAACCATTTGTTATCCGTGCTTTATTAGAAGAGTCTGGTGTTAAAAATATTCGTGCAGCAAAAAATCTTTTACAGCGTCGACCACAAATGGTTTGGGATATTCTTGAAAATGTTGTTTTAGGTCATCCAGTTTTATTAAACCGTGCGCCAACATTACACCGTTTAGGTATTCAAGCATTTGAACCAATTTTATTATCTGGTCGTGCAATTCAGTTGCACCCATTAGTATGCCCCGCTTTTAACGCCGATTTTGATGGTGACCAAATGGCTGTTCATGTACCATTAGGACTTGAAGCACAAGCTGAAGCCCGCCTGTTAATGTTAGCAACACATAACTGGTTATCTCCTGCAACAGGTGAACCTAGTATTCTTCCGAGTCAGGATATGATTCTTGGATTTTATTATTTAACAACATTAAAGCCAACTATTAGCCATAAGCGTACGACTAATCTTGGCTCTGGGTTAACAAATAAAGTACCTTACCAACTTAATACGATTTATAATAGTTTCGAAAGCGTGTTACATGCTTACGATACTAATAAAATTGATTTACATGAAATGGTTTGGCTCCGTTGGTCGTCATATATCCAAACTCAAAATCCGTCTCCATTACAACTTAATATTTCGCCAAACGGTCATGTAACTAGTATTTATGATAGTTTCGTTATTGAATCTGGGTCTGAGCATCAGGATTGTTTAGTTAAATCTCCTGAAATTACACAAACAACGAAAAAAATAGTGTCTTACCAATCAGAAATGTCTTTAACTGGATCATCTTTTTATATTCGTACCACACCTGGGCGTGTTCTTTTTAACAATTTAATTTATGAAAACCTTTTTTTGTAACAGAACTGTAGATAAAGGTGAGATGAAACGTCTAATTAAATGGGTTTTGTTAAATTATGGAACTGAAAAAACAACCCGTTTAATTGATCAATTAAAAACAATGGGATTTCATTATGCAACGCATGCTGGAATTTCTTTAGGAATTGATGATTTATCAATCCCACCTATTAAATCAGCATTTTTAGAAAATGCTGAAAATGATATTTATGAGAATGATTTACGCTTAAAGCGTGGTCAAATTACTTCTGTTGAGCGATTAGAAAAAGCTTTAGATATTTGGAATACAACAAATGATACATTAAAAACTGAGGTTGTAAACTATTTCCGTTCAACGAATATTTTTAATCCAGTTTATATGATGGCTTTTTCTGGAGCTCGAGGTAATATTTCGCAAGTCCGACAGTTAGTTGGAATGCGTGGGTTAATGGCTGACCCGCAAGGACAAATTCTTGATTTCCCAATTCGACGAAATTTACGTGAAGGGTTAACAGTAACGGAATATATGATTTCATGTTATGGTGCTCGTAAAGGTTTAGTTGATACTGCATTACGTACCGCAAGTTCTGGGTATTTAACTCGTCGATTAGTTGACGTTGCCCAAAGTGTAATTATTCAACAAGTTGATTGCCAAACAACCCAAGGATTACGCATTATTCCAAATGCAAAGCAAATTGATTCTCAATTGTTAGGCCGTGTTTTATTTGAAAATGTAGTGGATGTAGAAACGGGAAGAATTATTGGTTACAAAAATGAGGATATCTCTCCGGCATTAGCATTAAAATTAGTGAAACAGCCCACATTAACAATCCGTTCACCGTTAACATGTAAGTTTCATGCAGTTTGTCAATTATGTTATGGGTGGAATTTAGCACAACAAAAGTTAGTCCAATTGGGTGAAGCTGTAGGAGTTTTAGCGGCTCAATCAATTGGAGAACCTGGTACCCAATTAACCATGCGGACATTCCACACAGGTGGAGTGTTTGCAGGGGAGGCGACTGAAAAGGTTTATTCGCCACAAAGTGGGATTATTTCATATAATAAAACTGTTTGTGGGCGTAAAGTTTTATCAAAATATGGTGAGGTTGCTTTTTTAACGTTTCAATCATTAAAACTTAGACTCCAAAATGCAACCCAAAGTTCAATTTTAAATTTCCCTGCTTTCACCTTATTATATGCGTCCCCTGGCCAATCTGTTGCTATTCACCAAAGTTTAGCAGAGTTATCGCGTGTTGAAACTAAGGGTAAGTTTGAACAATTTGATCAAGGTTTAGAAACGGTTTATAAAAAGTTTACTACTGATCGTTCTGGTCAAGTATTTTTACCAGGTTTAGAATCAAAAGTTTTAAATACTAATATTCCGATCACATCTAATAAATGGTTAGAAATGTGGGTATTAGGTGGAGCTATTACAAATTCATATTCGTTACTTCTGGGTGACAATATTAAAAACATTTTCCAACCTATTAATTCGTTGACTAAAACGACATTAAAGTCTGCTAATTTATCACTAAAAACAATTTCAAATTTGCAATTTCCAGTATCTTCTAACAGTCTCAAATTACCATCCGATTATTTAGGACTTTGGAAAAATTTATATTTAATTAATTCTAAATTAGCTTTACCGTTTGCCCAATTAAATTTTATTACCGCATATAAATTAGAATTAATTAAAGTTCAGCAACAATTAACTGTCGGTTCAAACTTTAATGTAAAACCATTAAAATCTCTTAATAATAGTTTTCAACCAAAAAGTTTAAAATTTAAAAAGGTTTCCCCTGAAAAGGTTAAATTTAAAAAAGACGATTTTAAATTACTTCGCCTTTCAGAAGAACAATACCAATTCATTAGTTTAAAATCACAAACTAAATACAATGAAATGGCTCCAATAAATTGTTTTAGCAAATCATTTAGCCCGTTAAGTACATTTAGTTTTAATACTTTAACCGCTTTAAACCTTAAAAATGACAAAATTGATACTTTCGTAAAGTTTCCTACTTTTTGGTTCAATTCAAGTAAAAAGTCTCATTTTTTACCGACGCCTACCAATGTTACTCTAAATACATTTAAATCTGTGGCGGGACAAGGTGGCTTTTCACCGAGTTTACTTACTTATAAACCCAGTGAGACTATTAGCCAATCTACAGTAAATAAGTTTAAACAAACAAATCCTTTTGGGGAAATCCGTGCAAAGGATTGTATTATGACCCATAATGATCAAATTGGTTTTGAAATTGAAGCACAATACCTTACTGCCCAATTGGGGGATTATCTCCGTATTGAAGATGAAGTCACGAATCATCTGCGTATGCCGGTTTCCGGCCAAATTCAATTTGTAACTGGGACTAGAACGCTAGTTCGTAACGTTCAACCTTATTTAGTTGTACCGGGTACTCAACTTGAAGTACAAAACGGTAGTTTAGTGAATGAGAATGATACTTTAGGAAAATTAGTTTCTGCTCAATCAACAGCTGGTGATATTGTTCAAGGTTTACCGAAGGTCGATGAACTATTAGAAGCCCGAGAACCACAACATAAGGTTCTTTCAAGTATGCATGCAAAACTTTCAACTTTATTCTCACAGTATGGAAAAGTTTATGGTTTACGGGAAGGTTGCGAATTAAGTTTCCAGAAAATTCGTCAATTTTTAGTTCAAGAAGTGCAAGATGTATATCAATCACAAGGTGTGTATGTTGGGGATAAACACGTTGAAATCATTGTACGTCAAATGACGACTCATGTGGTTGTAGTAGATCCTGGAAAAACTGGATTATTACCGGGGGATATTATTGATATCCGACGTATTGAACAGTTGGAGCATAATGTATTATTTGCTGGCGTTAAATATCGTCCGATTTTATTAGGTATCACTCGTGCAGCATTAATGGCAGAAAGCTTTATTTCAGCTGCGAGTTTCCAAGAAACAAAACGTGTACTCTCTAAGGCCGCATTAGAAGGTCAAATTGATTGGTTAACTGGTTTAAAGGAAAATGTAATTTTAGGTCGATTAATTCCAGCTGGAACTGGTTTATATTAATCCCAACTTGTGTTATACTGCCAGTAATTAATGTGAATGTTTATAAAATTTGAAAACTTTAAAATTAGAAAAATATGTTACAGTCAATGCTTGAAGCAGGTGTTCACTTCGGACACCAATCACGCCGTTGGAATCCTAAAATGGCTCCATACATTTATGAAGAAAAAAATGGGATCCACATTTTAGATGTAGTCCAGACAATTGACGAACTTGAAAAGGCTCGTGCTGCATTTAAATCAGCAAAAAATGTAATTTTTGTTGGAACTCGCCCTTCTATTGCACCTTTAATTCAAGAAGCAGCAATGAACTCAAACTCGCATTATGTAAATACGCGTTGGGTTGGGGGACTTTTAACTAACTGGTCGACTATGTCAATGTGTCTTGAGAAATTAACTCGTTTAGATGCACAGTTAGAAAATGCATTACCACAAAAAGGTTTTACAAAGAAAGATATTGTAACTTTATATAAAGAGCGTGAACGTCTTGAAAAATTTTTTGGTGGTCTTCGTAATTTAAAAGGTTTACCAGATTTAGTAGTTATTGTAGGACAACCAAACGAACGTAATACTGTATTAGAGTGTGAAAAGTTAAACATTCCAACAATTACATTACTTGATTCAAACTGTGACCCAACTTCGGTGGCATACGGAATTCCTGCAAATGACGATTCAGCTCGTTCAGTATCATTTATTCTTGATCACATTACTAAAAACTAACATTTTGTTATTTTGGTAATTTACCAGGCTGTAAATTTCGGCCTGGTTTTTTTATTTGAATATAAGAAAGAGGCAGACGTAACACGTGCTTTACTAGACAATTGTATACTGATACTCAGAAGCATTCAAAACGAATGAGATTCAAAAACACATCATGGAGAGTTTGATCCTGGCTCAGAAGGAACGCTGGCAGCGTGCATAACACATGCAAGTCGAACGGTAGTATTATCTTCGGATAATATGAGAGTGGCGAACGGGTGAGTAACACGTAAGAATCTACCTTTAGGACGGGGATAACTTCTGGAAACGGATGCTAATACCCGATACGCTGTGGAGTGAAATGAATTTCGCCTAAAGATGATCTTGCGTCTGATTAGCTAGATAGGGTGGTAATGGCGCCCTATGGCGACGATCAGTAGCTGGTCTGAGAGGATGGACAGCCACATTGGGACTGAGACACGGCCCAAACTCCTACGGGAGGCAGCAGTGGGGAATTTTCCGCAATGGGCGAAAGCCTGACGGAGCGACGCTGCGTGAAGGATGACGGCCTGAGGGTTGTAAACTTCTTTTCTCGAAGAAGAATCAATGACGGTATTCGAGGAATAAGCATCGGCTAACTCTGTGCCAGCAGCCGCGGTAAGACAGAGGATGCAAGTGTTATTCGGATTGATTGGGCGTAAAGCGTCTGTAGGCGGTTTAGAAAGTCTTTTGTGAAATACTTCAGCTCAACTGGGGGGCCGCAAAAGAAACTTCTAGACTTGAGGGAAGTAGAGGTACAGGGAATTTCCGGTGGAGCGGTGAAATGCGTAGATATCGGAAGGAACACCAATATGGCGAAGGCACTGTACTGGGCTTTACCTGACGCTAAGAGACGAAAGCTAAAGGAGTGATTAGGATTAGATACCCTAGTAATTTTAGCCGTAAACGATGGAAACTCACTGCCGAGCCGGTATTCGGAGCGGTGGTCAAGCTAACGCGTGAAGTTTCCCGCCTGGGGATTACGCATGCAAATGTGAAACTCAAAGGAATTGACGGGGACCCGCACAAGCGGTGGAGTATGTGGTTTAATTCGATGCAACGCGAAAAACCTTACCAAGGTTTGAAATCATTCTAAAACTCTTTGAAAGAAGAGCCTCCTTCGGGATAGAATGACAGGTGGTGCATGGCTGTCGTCAGCTCGTGTTGTGAAATGTCAAGTTAAGTCTTGTAACGAGCGCAACCCATGTCTTTTGTTGCTGTTTACAGTGCTTAAAAGAGACTGCCGCTCTACAGCGGAGGAAGGTGTGGATGATGTCAAGTCAGCATGCCCCTTATATCTTGGGCTACACACGTACTACAATGGTAGGGACAATGAGTCGCAAACCTGCGAAGGCTAGCCAATCTCAAAAACCCTATCTCAGTTCGGATTGTACTCTGCAACTCGAGTGCATGAAGGTGGAATCGCTAGTAATCGCTGGTCAGCATACAGCGGTGAATACGTTCCCGGGTCTTGTACACACTGCCCGTCACACCATGGAAGTCGATCCTTCCCTAAGTCGTTACTCGAACCTTTTAGGACGAGGATGCCGAAGGCAGGGTTGGTGACTAGGGTGAAGTCGTAACAAGGTAGCCGTACTGGAAGGTGTGGCTGGAATACCTCCTTTTAATGAGATCTTGAGAATCAAAAATATTCTCAAAAAGACCAAGCCGGAAGCGGCACGTAACTGCCGCTGGCTACGGGCTATTAGCTCAGGTGGTTAGAGCGCACCCCTGATAAGGGTGAGGTCTCTGGTTCAAGTCCAGAATAGCCCATGGCACGGGGGTATAGCTCAGTTGGTAGAGCGCTGCCTTTGCAAGGCAGACGTCAGCGGTTCGAGTCCGCTTACCTCCAGCCAAAGATCCTTTTATAAAGGATCTTTTGAATTGTGGAATTTTTAATGTAAAACAAAATCAATCAACAAAGAGTATATGGTGGAGATCTAGGGACCTAGAGCCGATGAAGGGCGTGATAACCGACGATATGCTTCGGGGAGCAGGACGTATGCTTTGATCCGAAGATTCCCGAATAGGGCAACCTTAAACATTCCTTCTTGAATTCATAGAGAAGAGAAAGACAACCCAGTGAACTGAAACATCTTAGTAGCTGGAGGAAAAGAAAGCAAAAGCGATTCCCAAAGTAGCGGCGAGCGGAATGGGACCAGTCTAAAAGAAAAATTTATTTTTCTGGTTTTTGGACCAAACAGTTAGGTAGAGAAATTCTTGAGAAACGAAGCAGCTGAATCCTGCGCCATAGATGGTGAAAGCCCAGTCGTTGAATCTTGACTCAATGCCGTTTGGCTCCCAAGTAGTATGGGGCACGTGAAACCCCGTATGAATTCGCCAGGACCACCTGGTAAGACTAAATACTCCTAGGTCACCGATAGCGAAAAGTACCGCGAGGGAAAGATGAAAAGAACCCCTTTTCGGGGAGTGAAATAGAACATGAAACCGTATACTTACAATTGGTAGGAGGATGAACACATCTGACTGCATGCCTGTTGAAGAATGATCTGGCGACTTACGGTAAGTGGCATGGTTAAGATTTTTCATCGAAGCCAAAGCGAAAGCATGTCTGAATAGGGCACTCGTCCCTTATCGTAGACCCGAACCCAGGTGATCTAACCATGACCAGAATGAAACTTTGGTGATACGAAGTGGAGGTTCGAACCGACCGATGTTGAAAAATCGACGGATGAGTTGTGGTTAGGGGTGAAATGCCAATCGAACTTGGAGCTAGCTGGTTCTCCTCGAAATGCGTTGAGGCGCAGCGGTTATTTATGAACTCTCAGGGGGTAAAGCTCTGTTTAGGTGCGGGCTGCGAAAGCGGTACCAATCTTTTGCAAACTCGGAATACCTGAGATGATTTCAAATAGCCAGTGAGACTATGGGGGACAAGCTTCATAGTCGAAAGGGAAACAGCCCAGACCATCAGCTAAGGCTCCTAAATAAAAGCTAAGTGGTAAAGGAGGTGAAAATGCTGTGACAATCAGGAGGTTTGCCTAGAAGCAGCCACCCTCTAAGGAGTGCGTAATAGCTCACTGATCAAGCGTTTTTGCGCCGAAAATTTCCGGAACTAAGTTTTTTGCCGAAGCTATGGATATATTATCTACATAATATGTGGTAGAGGAGCGTTCCGCCCAGGGAGAAGCCAAGCGCGTAAGCCGCGGTGGACCGGGCGGAAGTGAGAATGTCAGATTGAGTAACGAAAACACTAGTGAGAATCTAGTGCCCCGAAAACGTAAGGGTTCCTCTGCAAGGCTCGTCCTCAGAGGGTCAGTCAGGACCTAAGGTGAGGCCGAAAGGCGTAATCGATGGAAAGTAGGCTTATATTCCTACACCGTTATTTTATTAGTCCTGAGGGACGAACAAATGAAGTTAAAGAAAAATGCCACCTTGGCAGGTGGAATAACATATTTCTTCTTTCTCCATTTTTTCCAAGAAAAGCTCATCGACTTTGATAAAATAATGCCTGTACCGTAAACCGACACAGGTACGTGGGTTGAATAAACTAAGGGGAGCGAGATAACTCTCTCTAAGGAACTCGGCAAATTGGCTCTGTACCTTCGGAAGAAAGAGTGCCCTGCATAAGGGCCGCAGTGAAGAGATCCAGGCGACTGTTTACCAAAAACACAGGTCTCCGCAAAGTCGTAAGACGATGTATGGGGGCTGACACCTGCCCAGTGCCAGAAGGTTAAAGAAGTTGGTTAGTTTCGACAAAGCTGACGACTGAAGCCCTGGTGAACGGCGGCAGTAACTATAACTGTCCTAAGGTAGCGAAATTCCTTGTCGGGTAAGTTCCGACCCGCACGAAAGGTGTAACGATCTGGATACTGTCTCAGAGAGAGGCTCGGTGAAATAAAAATATCTGTGAAGATGCGGATTACCTGCACGCGGACAGAAAGACCCTATGAAGCTTTACTGTAACCTGGAATTGCTCTCAAGCTTATTTTGCGCAGCTTAGGTGGGAGACGTTGAACTTCTTTTTCCGGAAAGGAGGGAGTCATCAGTGAGATACCACTCTTGGTAAGCTAGAGCGCTCATTTCTAACCGTTATCCGGTAGAAAGACAGTTTCAGGCGGGCAGTTTGACTGGGGCAGTCACCTCCCAAAGAGTAATGGAGGTGTACAAAGGTTCGCTCAGGCTGGACGGAAATCAGCCATAGAGTGTAAAAGCAAAAGCGAGCTTGACTGCGAGACTGACATGTCAAGCAGAGACGAAAGTCGGTTTTAGTGATCCGACGGTGCTGAGTGGAAAGGCCGTCGCTCAACGGATAAAAGTTACTCTAGGGATAACAGGCTAATCTCCCCCAAGAGTTCACATCGACGGGGAGGTTTGGCACCTCGATGTCGGCTTATCGCATCCTGGAGCGGAAGTACGTTCCAAGGGTTGGGCTGTTCGCCCATAGAAAGCGGTACATGAGCTGGGTTCAGAACGTCGTGAGACAGTTTGGTCCATATCCCGTGTAGGCGTTTAGAACATTGAAAGGATCTCCCCTTTGTACGAGAGGACCAGGTGGGGACAATCCGCTAGTGTACCAGTTATTCCGCCAGGAGTAAACGCTGGGTAGCTATGATTGGAGGAAATAACTGCTGAAAGCATATAAGTAGGAAGTTCACCTTAAGATGAGTGTTCTTTTGTCATTGAACAATTGTTCATAAAAGACAGAGAAGGTCATGGGAAGACTACCCATTTGATAGGCGTAATGTAGACGCTCAGTAATGAGTTTTGAAGCTGATACGTACTAATAGACCGAAGGATTTGATTTTAATTATTATTTTTTTTCTTGGTGTCTTCGTCGAAGTCGAGACACAGCATCCCATTCCGAACTGCGTGGTGAAAGGTTTTTGAGATTAAGATAGCTATCGGGACACTGATAGTAAAAACATATCGATGCCAAGACTTATAACAATTGACAATAAAAAAAGGGAGCATATAAATACTAATTAGTATTTATATGCTCCCTTTTTTAGTTTATAGACCTTTTCAATATAACAAAATATTAAAAATTACTCAAAATAGCGCTAGGATATTACATATTAGTGTTTTATTAAATATATATAAAATAATACGATAGTTAATTCTAAACACACAATTTAAAGTGTTTGAGGGGTATTTAAATTCTATTTCTTGGTTCCCGTGTAAGCCAATTTATTACTTATTGTTACTCAATTATTAATATTAGTTAGAGACCCCTAAAGAGGGGTCTCAATTGTTCTTCTATTGATAAATTAACAGAAGATCAAAATACTAGACTATGCGTTGATTGAAGGAGCTTCAACTGAAGCAAGGTCAAGTGGGAAGTTGTGAGCGTTACGCTCGTGCATTACTTCCATACCGAGGTTAGCACGGTTTACGATATCAGCCCATGTGTTAATTACACGTCCGTTTGAATCTACTACAGACTGGTTGAAGTTGAATCCGTTAAGGTTGAAAGCCATAGTAGAAATACCAAGCGATGTGAACCAGATTCCCATTACAGGCCAGATTGCAAGGAAGAAGTGGAGTGAACGTGAGTTGTTGAATGAAGCGTATTGGAAGATAAGACGTCCAAAGTAACCGTGTGCAGCTACAATGTTGTAAGTCTCTTCTTCTTGTCCGAACTTGTATCCTGCGTTTGCAGACTCGTTCTCAGTTGTCTCACGGATGAGAGATGAAGTTACGAGTGAACCGTGCATAGCAGAGAAAAGTGAACCACCGAATACACCAGCAACACCAAGCATGTGGAATGGGTGCATAAGAATGTTGTGCTCAGCCTGGAATACGATCATGAAGTTGAAAGTTCCAGAAATACCGAGCGGCATTCCGTCAGAGAAAGAACCCTGTCCGATTGGATAGATAAGGAATACTGCAGTTGCTGCAGCTACAGGAGCTGAGTAAGCTACTGCAATCCAAGGACGCATTCCTAAACGGAAAGAAAGCTCCCACTCACGACCCATGTATGCACAAATTCCGATGAAGAAGTGACATACGATAAGCTGGTAAGGTCCACCGTTGTAAAGCCACTCATCAAGTGAAGCTGCTTCCCAAATTGGGTAGAAGTGAAGTCCGATAGCGTTAGATGTAGGAATTACAGCACCAGAGATGATGTTGTTTCCGTACATAAGTGATCCAGATACTGGCTCACGGATTCCATCGATATCTACTGGAGGTGCAGCGATGAAAGCTACGATGAATACTGAAGTTGCTGTTAAAAGAGTAGGGATCATTAATACTCCGAACCAACCGATGTATAAACGGTTCTCAGTTGAAGTAATCCATGAACAAAAACGTCCCCATACTGTTGCGTTTTCGCGGCGCTCTAAAGTTGCAGTCATAATAAAGAAGAAATAAAAATTTTAGAGAGTTACAAAATCGTCAGACAAAAAAGAATGACTAGATCTGTTACTAAGTATTATACCAGAGGTTGTAAATACAAAACATGTACAAAGACAAAAATTTATTAATTTATAGTTAAAAACTTGGGAAATGCATATGGCACTCCCCAATTAATACACCAAGAACTGTGTTAGAAGCAAACATATTCAGTTTGTTGGCTTGAAACGTCCAAGGAATTAAAGATTTAATTGATCTCCACGACGGTACTGAAGGTACGCAGTTGTGAATAACCCTGCAAGAGTTACTGGCATAAGTCCAAGAACAATTCCTGAAAGAAGTGTTTCAACCATAGTTTTATTAAAGTATACAGTTATGGTTGGGGATTCCAAAGAACCCCCAACCTTGAATTTGGGCAATGAAAGCTTATTCCTTAAAAATTAAGGTTTAAACCCCCATTTAAGAATTAAAGAGTATCAACTGTGTCGAACTCGAACTTAATTTCTTTCCAAACTTCACAAGCTGCTGCAAGCTCAGGAGACCACTTACAAGCTGCACGGATTACGTCACCACCCTCACGAGCGAGGTCACGTCCTTCGTTACGAGCCTGAGTACAAGCCTCAAGTGCTACACGGTTAGCCGATGCACCTGGAGCGTTACCCCATGGGTGTCCAAGAGTTCCACCACCGAACTGAAGACAAGCGTCGTCTCCGAAAATCTCTACGAGAGCTGGCATGTGCCATACGTGAATACCACCAGAAGCTACTGGCATTACACCAGGGAGAGACCCCCATTCCTGTGTGAAGTAAACTCCACGGTCACGGTCCTTCTCAATTACTGCGTCACGCATAAGGTCTACGAAACCAAGAGTTACGTTACGCTCACCCTCAAGCTTACCTACTACAGTTCCTGAGTGAAGGTGGTCACCTCCAGAGAGACGGAGAGCCTTAGCAAGTACACGGAAGTGGATACCGTGGTTACGCTGACGGTCAATTACTGCGTGCATCGCACGGTGAATGTGAAGAAGAAGTCCGTGGTCACGACAGTAAGTAGCAAGAGTAGTGTTAGCTGTGAATCCACCAGTAAGGTAGTCGTGCATTACAATCGGCATACCGAGTTCCTTAGCACACTGAGCACGCTTTAACATCTCGTCTACGTTTCCAGCAGTTGCGTTAAGGTAGTGTCCCTTAACCTCACCAGTCTCAGCTTGTGACTTGTAGATAGCCTCAGCTACGAAAAGGAAACGGTCACGCCAACGCATGAATGGCTGTGAGTTTACGTTCTCGTCATCCTTAGTGAAGTCAAGCCCACCACGGAGACACTCGTATACTGCACGTCCGTAGTTCTTAGCTGAAAGACCAAGCTTAGGCTTAATAGTACATCCAAGAAGTCCACGTCCGTACTTGTTAAGCTTATCACGCTCAACCTGGATTCCGTGAGGAGCACCCTGGAAAGTCTTACAGTATGCTACAGGAATACGAAGGTCTTCTAAACGGAGAGCACGAAGTGCCTTGAATCCGAATACGTTACCTACGATTGATGTGAAAAGGTTAGTTACTGATCCTTCCTCGAAAAGGTCGAGTGGGTAAGAAACGTACGCGATGTACTGGTTGTCTTCACCTGGAACTGGCTCGATGTCGTAACAACGTCCCTTGTAACGGTCAAGTTGAGTAAGACCATCAGTCCATACAGTTGTCCAAGTACCAGTTGATGACTCAGCCGCTACAGCTGCTCCACACTCCTCTGCAGGTACTCCAGGTTGTGGAGTCATACGGAATGCTGCAAGAATGTCAGTTTCCTTTACCTGGTAGTCAGGTGTGTAGTAAGTTAAACGGTAGTCTTTTACCCCAGCCTGGAATCCTGTTCCAGTCTTAGTTTCAGTTTGTGGTGCCATAATTATTATGTTTGTGAATTACACGCTTCCATAATTTCTAAATCTACTCGTTGAAAGATATGGTTAAATATCGTTATTGTACACCTATTGTTCTTTAAATTTAAAGATAAAGCAAGTTTTATACAAAAAATATCTTTTGCCAGGAACCAGATTTGAACTGGTGACACAAGGATTTTCAGTCCTCTGCTCTACCGACTGAGCTATCCCGGCTATGTCGTATATAACAATAGCGAAGACATTTCCCCTATGTCAAGATATTTTTATTTAAATTTGAAGGTAATCGAAATAATTACCCCCAAACTTAATAGTTTTTATAAAATGCTAAATATTCCCACTTAAATTAACGGGAAAGAAAGTGCATCAGGGAAGAAACGGTTTAATTCAATTAACATACCTGCAAGTGCACTGAACCAAACGGCTGCAAGTACAGGTGCTGTTGAAAGATAAATTTGAAAATTTTTCATAAGTTTGCCTCGAAAAACAATGAAGAAGTTTTGCGTCCAATCGGGAATAATTCTTTTCTTATAAAAGAATACAAACCTTTAAGTGTTTATTCGAAGTCCTTTGAGTTAGGGTTACGCCCTGGGTCATTTGAAAGGAACCCAAAGATAAAAAGAGACACGAAGAAACTAACAACAGTATAAACAAGAATTTTTAATGTAAGCATATTATTCCTCTCTTAAATTAACGGAAACTTACTGACGCTTGCCATACAAAAGCAAGAAGTAAGAATAAAACTGGAATAATTGGGAGTACATCTACAAGCGGGTCAAACGGCGCGTAAGCCTCAGGTAAACGTCCAAGAAGGAAAATTTGAGTCATGGGTATCTCCAATCAAAACAAATAAAAAGAATGAATAAGCACTTTTATTATATAGTATCACTGCAAACAAATCAAAATTACGGTGTTATTAATTAAAAAATAAAATCGGAGAGAGTGGGATTTGAACCCACGGTAACTTGCGCTACATTGGTTTTCAAGACCAATACATTAAACCACTCTGACACCTCTCCGTCAATTATAAAGTAACAAAAAGACTAGAGAGATGCAAGAGCCCTTCTAGTCTTTCTTTC
>Ga0208764_10001230_pt1 | contig 16743 bp, 19 predicted proteins | sample ETNtaG_18_FD_185762 | JGI IMG/M metagenome (GOLD analysis project Ga0208764, IMG submission 185762) | Marine microbial and viral communities from oxygen minimum zone, Eastern Pacific Ocean - ETNP201302SV91 (SPAdes) (version 2) | ecosystem: Environmental > Aquatic > Marine > Oceanic ... | reverse complement strand
CATGCTCTTATTGTTTATTGTTCCAAACCCTAAAGAAAAAGCTCAAAACAAAAATCCGCCTAATTTTAATGAAATAAAGTCAGTGCTCGTTAAACCATCATTAATAAAACTTGATATTAGTATTTTTACATCTCATTTAATTTTAATGGCAAACTTCACGGTTATCCCAATTGCCCTGAGGGATGGCATGCAGCTAGCGCCTATAGCTCACTGGCAGGTCTATCTGTCTGCTATATTTTTATCATTGTTCATTATGGTGCCTCTCGTAATTTTTGGAGAACGCCTCAAAAAAGAAAAATTATTTCTGATTTTAAGCATTTTATTAATTATGCTCTCTCAAACTGGTCTTGCATTATTCAGTGTAAATATAAATATTACTGTTATTTTCTTAATTCTATTCTTCGGTGCTTTTAATTACCTGGAAGCACTACTCCCATCAGAAGTTTCAAAAACTACCCATGGCAATACAAAAGGCGCTGCATTGGGTGTATATTCAACTTCACAATTTATCGGAATTTTCATTGGTGGATTGGCTGGTGGTTTCTTTTACCAACAATTTGGTTTAACAAGTGTTCATTTGTTATGTCTATTTTTAGGGGTATTCTGGTTAGTAATAATGCTATTTTTATCTAAAAATGAAACCTCGAGTAAAAATGAACTTGAAGAAGATACAGTCTGAAGCGAGAATACCGCTAAGAAAATAAACATCAGGAGAATCTAAAAATGGCGAGAGGTGTAAATAAGGTCACACTGATTGGTAATCTGGGTAATGACCCGGAAGTTAGATACAGTGGAAATGGAAATGCTGTCGCTAATATTAGTCTTGCTACAGCTGAGTCATGGCGTGATAAAGACAGCGGAGAACAACAAGAACGGACCGAATGGCATCGTATTGTATTTTTCGGCCGACTTGCTGAAATTGTCAGTGAATATTTACATAAAGGTTCACAAATTTATGTCGAAGGCCGTCTTCAAACAAATAAATGGCAAGATAAAGAAGGTAATGACCGTTATACAACTCAGATTGTTGCAAATGAAATGCAGATGCTCGGGAGTCGAGGTAGCGCCTCAACTAATCAAGAGCCTGCCCCTCAAAAAGAGTCTACTCCTGATAGCTCACCAAAACAAACCCAGCCTTTAGCTGAATCCCCGGTTGATGAAGTTGATGACGACATCCCTTTTTAGAAATAAATAAAATACAAAACATAATAACAAAAAACTTTAATTCTCTTTTTTTAAGGAGTACATCTCAAGTTGATTGATACTAAAACTAACGCACTAAAAATTAGACGCACAAAAATAATTGCAACTCTTGGGCCAGCAAGTAGTAAACCCGAACAAATAAAAAATTTAATTGATGCGGGTGTAAATATTTTTAGACAAAACTTTTCGCACGGTGATCATAGTTATCATAAAGAAACTTATGCACAAATTCGAAAAATTGCAAAAGAATTAAACAAAACTGTTGGTATTCTGGCTGACCTTTGTGGGCCAAAGATACGCACGGGTAAATTCGAAGATGATAAAGTTGAATTAAAGAACAACCAATCAATCATTGTAACAACACGCGATGTTATCGGAACACAAAATTTAATTCCGTCGCAATATAAAGAGCTAGCTAGAGATGTTAATGCGGGAGATCGCATATTACTTGCAGATGGCACGCTAGAATTTAAAGTCGATAAAATCAACGACACAGAAATTGAGTGTACTGTTATTTATGGAGGAATATTAGGTAACCATAAAGGGATTAATCTACCTGGTGTTAAAGTGTCTGCGCCGTCTTTAACTGAAAAAGATATGGCGGATGCTAAATTAGCACTCGATCTTGGTGTAGATTTTTTAGCATTGTCATTTGTACGCTCCGCATCAGATATCAAAGATTTGAAAAAAATAGTCAATGTTAATTCCAGTAATGCAAAAATAATCGCGAAAATTGAAAAACCTGAAGCACTAGAAAATGCAGATGAAATTCTTGATGCAGCCGATGGCATTATGGTCGCGCGTGGTGATCTTGGTGTTGAACTTAATCCTGAGCAAGTTCCAGTTGCCCAACATCAACTTATTGATCTGGCACGCGAAAAATTTAAGCCCGTTATCGTAGCAACACAAATGTTAGAATCGATGATCGAAAATGCAAGACCTACTCGTGCCGAAGTAACAGATGTAGCTTATGCAGTTACGCTCGGAACAGATGCAATCATGTTGTCTGGGGAGACAGCAGTGGGTGCTTTTCCGATCGACGCAGTACAAATGATGGATCGAATAGCAAGACAGACAGAATCATACCTTTGGGCCCATAATACATACGGTTCAACAGTAAAAAGTAGGTCTAATCAAAAGGCCATTCCGATTTGGGATGCAGTTGCCAATTCAATGTCACAACTAGCTCATGACCTTAGAGTCCGGGCTGTCGTTGTTATATCAAAAAGTGGTATGTCAGCAGCAACTATGAGTTCTGCTCGACCAGCTGCGCCTGTTATTGCAATCACTAAAAATATGGATATCTGTCAAAAAATCCTAATGCATTGGGGTATAATCCCAGTACTTTCAGAGAATACAAAAGAAGAAAATATAAATAACTTGGCTCGTAACGTTGCTGTAGAAAAGAAGTTAGTATCAGATGGCGATAAAATTTTATTAGTTCAAGGTTTTCAAAGTGACGTTACATTGAGCAAACCATCTGTAACAATTTTAACTATTTAAATTTTCTTCTTTTAGAAATTGGTGCCGCATCATCAGCAGCAGCTTGATAGCGATCACTAAAGATTTTGAAACCATTGAGCGCCTCTTCTATATTTTTATCTTCACGAATTTGAAAACTATTGATACCACATCTTTCCATAAAAAATAACTGGTCTTGTAAAATATCTCCGACTGCTCGTAATTCGCCTTTATAGTTATACCTTTCACGCAAAAGGCGTGCATGTGAATAAGAACGTCCATCTTTAAATATTGGAAAATCAAGAGCAATAACTGAAAAAAATTCTATGTCGTCAAGTAGAGACTCTGTCTCAATCGAACCATCAATCCAAATAGCATATTTTTTTTTGGTTTTGAGTAATTGATCGCGATTAGCCTGCCAAAAAGCAAGCGGTAAAATAACATCACCCTCCGGAATAGGAGACGAATCTTCAATGTCACGAATTAATGACCAATCATCATCGATAATAGATCTATCCTTAATTACTTGCATAAACATTATCCTTGAATGGCTTAATACCAACACGGCGATATGTCTCGAGGAAACGTTCATCCTCCTTGCGTAACTGAACATAAACATCGAGTAATTTGCCAATCACGTTCGCTACTTCTGTTTTAGCTATAGCTGGTCCAAGACGATCGCCCAACGATGCATCATTTTCTGATGAACCACCTAATGTTAATTGATAAAATTCTTCGCCTTTCTTGTCTACACCAAGAATACCAATATGTCCGACATGGTGATGTCCGCATGCATTCATACACCCAGACATTTTTATTTTCAAATCTCCAATATCATGCAAATAATCCATATCATCAAATTTTTCATTAATTTGTTTTGCTATTGGTATTGAGCCTGCATTGGCTAATGAACAAAAATCCAATCCTGGGCAACAAATCATATCGGTTAGAAGCCCAATGTTCGGTGTGGCAAGATTTTGTTCGGCAAGTGCTTTCCATAATGAAAATAAATCGCTCTGTTTGACATGGGGTAGCACAAGATTTTGATCATGCGTAACAATAATTTCACCAAAACTATACTGGTCAGATAGATCAGCTATAACGTCCATTTGTTTGTCAGTAGCATCCCCAGGAGCAATGTCAGGTGCTTTTAATGAGATAATAACTGCATGATAGCCGGCTATTTTATGTAAATATAAATTTCGTTTTGTCCAATTTGAAAAAGTATCGTTTGAATTCTTAGTTTCATTAAAACTATGGTCGTCAACAGCATCATTATCATAGCTTGGAGAGGTAAAAAAAGATTTAGCATAATCAATCTCTTTTTGTTCGAGTTTTAAGATGCCTTCTTTAATGTGGCCCCACTCTGTTTCAACCTGCCTACCAAATTCTTCTGGGCCAATTTCATTGACCAATATTTTAATACGGGCTTTATAAATATTATCCCTTCGTCCAAAACGATTATAAACTCGTAATATTGCTTCTATATACGAGAGTAGATATTTCTTTTCAAGAAAATCTCTAATGCACTTACCAATATGAGGAGTTCTCCCCAATCCACCGCCAACAAATACATTAAAACCCACTTCACCTTCATCATTGCTTACCAAATACAATCCAATATCATGGACCATAGTAGCAGCACGATCACCCTTAGCCCCTGAGACTGCAATCTTAAATTTTCTTGGTAAATACGAAAACTCTGGATGAAATGTTGACCACTGTCTTATAATTTCGCAATAAGGTCTGGGATCTTCAACTTCATCTTTCGCAATACCTGCAAACTGATCTGATGTTGTATTCCTTATGCAATTGCCGCTGGTTTGTATTGCATGCATTTCTACAGTTGCTAAATCTGCAAGAATATCAGGAACTGTCTCAAGTGCTGGCCAATTAAACTGTATGTTTTGTCTGGTGCTAAAATGCCCATACCCCTTATCATATTTTCTTGAAATATGAGCAAGCATTCTCAGTTGTTTGCTTGATAACAATCCATACGGAATGGCGACCCTGAGCATTGGTGCATGTCGTTGAATGTAAAGCCCATTCATTAAACGAAGTGGGCGAAACTCCTCCTCAGTCAAATCACCAGATATGAATCGGCGAGTTTGATCACGAAATTGTTCAACCCTCTCATTTACAATCGCTTGGTCATAATCATCATATTTATACATATTTATATTTTTCTTCGTGGTTTTATTTTATTGTAAAAATTAATGTGAATTTTTATCACAAAAAAACCCGCATTCAGCTTGAGCTAAAGCAGGTTGCTTCTCTTTAGCAGTATTTCTATTGCGCCCGCAAGCTGATTTCAAATCGGCGCATTTGTCCAAAATAATCAATATCTGCCCTAATGTCAATGATTTAGAAAGCTTAATTCAGGGAAGATGTTGTTTAGCTAGATAATCATGTGTTCTCATTTCCTCCAGTCGACTTTTTGTTCTTTTAAAAGGTTCGGCTAATCGTTTCCCCTGATAAAGTTTTTCTGGAATATCTTCTGCAGTAATAATTAATTTAACATTACGGTCATAGAATTCATCCACTAATATGATAAATCTTTTCGCCATATCATTATCGTTATCATTCATGATAGGAATATTTTCAATAAGGACAGTCTGATATTGTCTTGCAATTTCAATGTAATCAGCAACACCGCGAGGACCTGCACAAATTGCTTTAAAATCAAACCAAACAACACCATCTCCACAACGAACCGTTTCAATTTCTCTACCTTCAATCTCAAGGACGCTTCCTTTGACACCCTTGTCTGGACAAACATGTACAAAATCATTTTCAAGAATTTTATTTGCGGTGTTATCAAGCGGCGAATGATATATTTCAGCGTGATCAAAAAATTCTAACCGATAATCAATGCCTGAATCAACATTAACAATCTTTGTGTTTTTCTTTAACAAAGAAATCGCGGGCAAAAAACGATCCCTCTGTAGACCATCATAATAGAGATTATCTGGATGTTGATTTGATGTTGCAACAAGCACAACATTTCTTCTAAATAATTCCTCTAATAAACCGCTGAGCAACATAGCATCAGTAATATCAGAAACGTGAAATTCATCGAAGCAAATAATTTGCGTCTTTTGTGATATTTGATCCGCAACAGTTTCTAATGGATTTTCAATGTTGCTAAGTTCCTTGAGCTTTTTATGAATATTCTGCATAAAACGATGAAAATGTATTCTCCACTTATTCTGAAATGGTAAACAATCAAAAAAGCCATCAACAAGATATGTTTTTCCGCGACCTACACCACCCCAAAAATAAAGCCCCATAATTTCATTGTTTGTTTTTGTTTTAACTAAAAATTTCAATTTTGCTAACAAAAAATTCTGATTTTTCTGTTTCGTAAGTAAATCTATGAATAATCTTTGCAAATGCATAACGGCTGCTTTCTGAGACGGATCAGCGTTAAATTCTTCAGAATTTAGATCATTCTTATATTTTTCTAATGGGGTCTGCATTTTTAATTACATTTTATGTATCATTAGCTGAATAGATTAAAAGTAAACAACTAATATTAAAATAGTACCACGAGCCAACCATGCTACCAGCATTTGTATTAATACTATTATTCATTATCTTGCTTTTCCCTCAATTTTGGGTACAAAAAGTAATTAAAAAATACAGCGAGCCAATAAAAACGCTTCCGGGTACTGGTGAAGAACTAGCCCAGCACCTAATTAATCGTTTCGAGCTTGATGACGTTTCAATCAAAAAAGTTGAAAATGGAAACGATCATTATAATCCTGAAACAAAAACAATCGCTCTTTCTGAATCAAACCATGATGGAAAATCATTAGCTGCTGTAACAATTGCCGCACATGAGTTTGGGCATGCTCTTCAACACAAAACTAACTATAAACCGTTATTATTGAGGACAAATTTAGCGAAATTTGCTGCTATTGCTGAAAAAGTCGCCTCTGTTATTTTGGTTGCTTCTCCTTTTGCCTTTATCTTAGCAAAAATACCTGCTGTTGGATTAATTATGCTATTGGCTGGTTTTACGATTATGTGCCTACCAGTTATTCTTCATATCGTTACCCTGCCGGTAGAATTTGATGCAAGTTTCAATCGCGCACTGCCAATTTTGAGTGAAGGTGAATATTTATCGCCATCAACAATACCAATTGCGAAAAAGATTCTAACGGCAGCAGCGCTCACCTATGTATCGGCTTCATTAAGTAGTCTGCTAAATTTTTATCGGTGGTTTCTGATACTCAGACGATAAAATATAAAAAATAGAATTACCTATGAACCAATTGTTAGAGTTTGTTGTGTTATCCTATATATACCTGTAAATAATTTGTATAAATAAACTGGATCAAGCCTTAAAATTTAAATATGGATGAATTACTGAATCAATCAATACTTATTGCCTGCTTCATTGGGATTATTGTGCTTTTTTTTATCCTCTCAAAAAGAAATAATGTTGACCAAAGTGCTATTCGCGATGAGCTTCGCTCCGGGCGCAATGAAAACTCTGATAGTGCGCGCAAATTACGAGAAGAAATATTAAAAACTATTGAAGAAAAAAGTCGAACCCAGCAAGAATCTATCAATAACTTAAATAATGTAATTGATAAACATCTCAAACAATTACACGAGAGCAATGAAAAGAAATTAGAGCAGATGCGACAAACGGTAGATGAAAAACTTCAATCTACATTGGAAAAAAGATTAGGGGAATCATTTAAAATAGTTGGAGAACAACTAGAAGCTGTTCAACGTGGCTTAGGTGAAATGAAAAATCTTGCAACTGGAGTTGGTGATCTAAAAAAGGTATTAACTAATGTTAAGACTAGAGGGACATGGGGTGAATATCAACTTGGTAATATTTTGGAACAAATATTAACGCCAGATCAATATGAAAAAAATGTTAAGCCAAAAGAAAATTCTGATGAAATAGTTGAATACGCCATCCGTCTTCCTGGGCATGACAATTCATCTCAGATTTGGCTACCTATTGACTCAAAATTTCCACAAGAAAGTTATATCCGACTAAAAGATGCGGCAGAAAAATCAGATTCTGAAGAAATAGAAAAGGCGACAAAAGAATTAATTCGTTCAATTGAAAAATCAGCAAAAGAAATTTCTGATAAATATATCAGCCCTCCACACACAACCGATTTTGCCATTATGTTCTTACCCACTGAGGGTTTGTATGCAGAAATAGTGAGACAACCAGAAATGTTTGATAATCTTCAGCGGCATCGTGTTGTAGTCGCTGGACCCACAAATTTGTCTGCTATCTTAAGTAGCCTAAGCATGGGTTTTCGAACTTTAGCCATAGAAAAAAGATCAAGTGAAGTTTGGAAAATATTGTCTGCGGTAAAAACTGAATTTAGTTCGTTTGGTGATGTCTTATTGAAAGTAAAAACTCAACTTGATAGGGCATCAGGAACCATAGAAAAAACAACCGTTCGTACGAGGGCGATGCAAAGAAAACTAAAAGATGTCGAAGAATTACCAACTGAAGAATCTAATAAAATCCTTGGCTTTGATTCAGGAAAATATATAGAAGATAAAAAAGATTGATTCAACATATTATCAACTAAAACTTAAGATTGATTAAAATCGATTATTCTCAAAATGAAACTTGAAGGCATTATATTTGATGTTGATGGGACAATTGCTGATACTGAAGATATTCATCGTCAGGCTTTTAATAAGGCTTTCTCTGAATTTAATCTTAACTGGCATTGGTCAAAAGAGAAATATCATAAACTATTATTTATTTCCGGCGGCAAAGAAAGAATTGCAAAATGTCTAGCAGAAAATAAAACAGCGAAAAAAGATATAAAATTTGTTGAAGAATTGCATAATTGTAAGTCAGAATATTATCGTTCAATACTTATAAGTAGTGATATTAGACTTCGCCCGGGTATTCAAAGAATAATTGCCGAGGCAAAAGAAAATAATATCAAAATTGGAATTGCAACTAATTCCTCTACCAAAAATTTAACGACTTTAATTAAAAAAACTTTGGATATTAAACTAGAAGAATTATTTAACACAATTATCACGAGTGACATCGTTATAGATAAAAAACCATCGCCAGAAGTATATTATCGTGCACTGAAAGATCTTAAATTACCTGCGAATGAATGTATCGCGATTGAAGACACAGCAAATGGTAATAATTCAGCTATAAAAGCAGGCCTACGAACTATTATTACAACCCACGCTTACACGGTTGATAATGATTTTAATGGTGCTTCATTAGTCTTAAACAATCTAGGTGAGCCTAATAATCAATTTCATGTTGACAAGAACTTTCATTGTAAAAATAATTACGTGGATATTGAATTGTTAAATACAATAATTACAAATGAAAACGGTTTTCTACTAAAAAAACATCAGAAAATTGATGAACGCATATAGATTAAATATACACTGAATGATTATTTTATTTTTTGATCACTATAAATGTTGCCATATTTCCTCTGACTATTCTAAGCAAAAGTGCATTTTCTTTTTTATCAACAGCCGATAAAAATTCATCTAAATTTTTAATTGGATTTTTATTGACTGAAGTAATGACGTCATTTGCCCTAAGACCGCTTTTCCAAGCACGACTTCCACGCTGGGTTTCTAATACAAGAACACCTTTAATCTTACCAAAATAAGGGCTGCCCTTTTGAATATCACCAACGGTAACCCCTTTTAATAAATCATTACTAACTTTAGGTTTTGTTTCTTTTTTAACAATTTCTTCAACTAACACAACCAAGTCATATTCTTTACCATCACGTAGCAACTTAAACTCAATTTTTTCGCCAATTGGTAAAAGACCAATTCTATTTCTCACATCATTCGCATTTCTTATTTTCTTACCATCAATTGAAATAACAATATCTCCTGGTAATAGCCCTGCTTTATCAGCTGGCGAATCTTTAAGAATTTTATTAATTAAAGCTCCGTTCTTTCTTTTTAAACCAAATGCCTCAGCAAGTTCTGGGCTGATATCCTGAATACTGACACCAAGGAAACCACGCTTTACCTCACCTGTATCAAGTATTTGTTCCATAATTCGTAACGCTAAATTAATTGGTATAGCAAAACCAATGCCATGACTTGCACCACTTTGAGAAAAAATTGCTGTATTAATTCCAACGAGTTCGCCTTTGAGATTAACCAATGCGCCGCCTGAATTTCCTGGATTAATTGATGCATCGGTTTGAATAAAATCTTCGTACTCTTCGATCCCCAAGCCGCTACGACTAAGTGCGCTAATAATTCCCGAAGTAACAGTCTGTCCCAAACCAAATGGGTTACCTATTGCAACAACAAAATCACCTACTCGTAAATCATCCGAATCTGTTGTTTTTAATGCTGTTAAATTTTCAGCAGTCATTTTCAGTACTGCAATATCTGTTTCCGGGTCAGCCCCAACAATTTCAGCTTCAACTTGTCGACCATCGCGTAATGTCACTGTAATTTGTATTGCATTTGCAATAACATGATTATTGGTTAGAACTAGTCCACGCTTAGAATCAACGATAACCCCTGAACCTAAACTGCTTGTTTTACGTTCGACAGGCTGATCAGGAATTTTGAAAAAATGACGGAAGAAAGGATCTGAAAATAAAGGGCTTTGGCGTTGTTTGACACGACCTTCGGTGGCTATATTAACTACCGCGGGTGTTACATTTTCCAACATAGGAGCAAGACTAGGTAACTCTGAGCCATCTAGTTCTTGTGGTAGAGCCGCATTTACTGATGCAACAAAAAAAGAACACGCTGCAAACAACAATATGGAAAAAAGCTTTGAGAATGTATCAATCATATTTTTATTTCACTTACGATGTTTTTTATTAATTAGTGAAGTATCGCACGTGATAAGTTCAATATAAAATAATAAAAGGCGGAATACACCGCCTTTTCTATAATTATTGTTAGCTTTTAACTTCTATTCTACGCGGTTGAACTTTTTCATGCTTTGGAATAGTAATTTCTAAAACACCATTAGCTCCCTTTGCCTCGATACGCTCACCATCAGCCGTATCTGGCAAACTAAAACACCTGTAGAAAGCATCCATCCTGCGCTCAGCTCGTTTATATTTTTCATTGCTATCTTTTCTTCCTGAACGACGTTCGCCCTTAACAGCCAACATTCCGTTTTCCATCGTTATCTCAATATCTTTTGGATCAACGCCTGGAACATCGGCAACAATTAAAAAACAATCCTTTTCTTCTTTAATGTCAACCGCAGGTCGCCAACTGCTCATTTGCGAATAAGGTAGATGATCTAGCTGCTGATGAAATCTATCTAAAAGATTCCATGGTTCATAACTTACTAAAGACATATTAACCTCCAGAATTTAGTTCTATATTTGCTATACCAATAAATTGGGGTGAACAAATGTTTTTTCAAGAGGTAAATATAGAATTAAATATGATAGGCGGTTCTTGTCATAATTTTTGATATCAAAGTCATCAGGCGTCTAACACCTTCAGGCAGGTTTTCTGCTCCGCCCGTTTCTGCAACTGTTGCATGATGCAATTCATCCTCGCGCATTTGTTCTAAAATAACCCTGCTTCTTTCATCATGTTTTGGCAATTTCTCAATATGTGAACTAAGGTGTTTTGCCACTTGGTGTTCAGTTTCTGCTATAAAGCCTAAATTTAATTTATCGCCAAAACAACCGGCAATAATGCCAACCCCGAATGAACCTAAATACCAAATAAATGATAAATAACTGGTATGTCCGCCTAATTCATCTAAACGTTTTTCACACCAATTAAGATGATCAATTTCTTCGTCAGCTGATTTTTTCATTGATTCTTTAAGCTTATTATCAATGGCAGTCAATGACTGAGCCTTGTAGAGAGCTTGCGCTGAAATTTCTCCTGCGTGATTAACACGCATTAAGCCAGATACGTGTTTTTTTTCTTCCCTACTTAGGTTGGATTCAGGGGTTAACTCGCCAGGATATTCTCGTTTTATGTGTTCAGTAGGTAATTTAGAAGATTCGCTTAGTACATCGTCAATCTGCATAATAATATTATCTAATCTACTGTATTGCCGTTTTCTCATAAATAGGGTCAGTATTCCTTAAATTACACTATAATTGTCTATAATATTGACAGTCTAAAGACCAATACGTAGTATTCCACCTCTTTTTTTACCCAAAATGGAAATTTCTTAGAAATTAGATATGAAGACCTATAGCGCAAAACCTGAAGATATTAGGCGTGACTGGTATGTTGTCAACGCTTCTGGCAAAACATTGGGACGATTGGCAACTGAAATCGCAAGACGTCTTCGCGGTAAACATAAAGCTGAGTACACCCCGCATATGGATACGGGTGATTATATTGTGGTTATTAACGCAAAGGATGTGCGCGTAAGTGGTAACAAACAAAAAGATAAAATTTATCACCATCATACTGGCTACCCTGGTGGTATCGAATCCATTAATTTTGAAAAATTGATGCAAAAAAAACCTGAAAGAGTTATTGAGAAGGCTGTAAAGGGTATGCTTCCCAAAGGACCATTAGGTAGAGAAATGTTTCGTAAATTAAAAGTTTATGCTGACGATCAGCATCAACATGCGGCACAACAGCCGCAAGTTTTGGAGATTTAGAAAATGGCAGAACAAATCTGTTACGGTACCGGAAGGCGAAAAAGCTCAACAGCACGTGTTTTTTTGAAACGTGGTAGCGGTCAAATCACGATCAATAATCGCACACTTGAACAATACTTTGGACGCGAAACAGGACGCATGATTGTTCGCCAACCTCTTGAAACATTAGAGATGGTCGAAGATTTCGATTTTAATATTACAGTAACTGGTGGTGGTATCTCTGGACAAGCCGGTGCAATACGTCACGGCATTACGCGTGCGCTCATGGTTTATGATGAATCTCTTCGTAAACCACTTCGCCAAGCAGGATTTGTTACTCGTGATGCAAGAGAAGTAGAACGAAAAAAAGTCGGACTACACAAATCGCGAAAAAGACCCCAATACTCGAAACGTTAATACGGAAAATACCCCTTTGGGGGTTTGTGTAACGGTAGCACTACGGACTCTGACTCCGTCAGTAGAGGTTCGAATCCTCTACCCCCAGCCAAGAATATTTTTTAATCGTTTACTAAACGCTATTGACCACACTTATTTATAGTAAGCGCCTCAGTAATTGCATCAAGTTGACCTTTTTTCGCTGCTAATTGAGAAGCCTCAGCTTCGTTACCATCAAACATGAATAAAGCTGGCCAAAATATGATCCACCCGACTAATTCAGTGGTTTTTTCGGAATCATATTTTTTATCAACACTAGCCCCTGCTGCCTCTAATTCTGTGAGAACTAATTTCTGCTCAGTTACAAGTTCGCCACATGTCATTTTCAAATATGGGCCAACTGGCACTCTTACAGCTTGAATCTCGTGGCTTCTCTTTGCTGATGTACAGCTACAAAGTATAAGTACAAATAGTAATGATAATAATCTCATAATACTTCCTCCCATTCCCCTATCTTATACCCTAATCCAATAACTTAGATTTTGACAGTAATATTGTCACCCTAAATGTAATTATTTCATTGCAGAATGCACTATAGAAGAAAGGCTTGATCGAGCTTTAACAGATACAATATTGACTGGGAAACTAAACTATATAAATATTAAATTATATAAACCTGTAATATATAAACCCGTAACAATAAAACTTTATGGCGCATCCGATATGAAAAAATTCCTTATAATTACTATTACAATCTTCATTGTAATAACTCAAAATACTAAGGCTGAAGCAATTCCAGATTTAGTTGGTGAGTGGAGTGGTGATAATGATACATTTTCAGAACTAAAGGGTATGAAAACTTGGAAAAAAAACGTAAAAATAACTGAGCAAAATGATAGAAGATTTAAAGGTCATTTTACATATTCAGCTGGAACTAAAAACTTTTACGGTATTATCCACCCTGATAATGTAACGATTACTTGGGTTGCTTCCGACAGTAGAGGATATAATTTTGGTAAAATCCTAGAAGAGAATAAAATCAGTGCTTGTTATGTTGAATCTGGAATTGATGCCACTGTTGGATGTGCCGTTTTATCTAGAATAGAATAAAAAATTAAGTTGTCGGCTCGGCTTATACAGACTCTCGGAATATCAGAAATAAAAGTTTGATGAAAATATATTTCATTAAAAATTATCTTGAAAATTAAAACTAACCTCTACGCGGTCTGCTCATGTCTCGTAGCAGCGACACTTTGGGGGCTCTACTGGATTCCACTTAGATTTCTAGAAAATTCTGGGATATCTGGTCTTTGGGCAAGTTTGTTGATATACGCCATTTCTTTTTTATTTTTATTACCTAGATTTTTTAAGTTGCGTGGTGATTTCTATGCTTCGAAAAAATTATATATTCTCCTAGCCATCTTTGCCGGCTGGACAAATCTTGCCTTTGTACTAGCTTTACTTGAAGGTGAGATTGTTAGGGTGATGATATTGTTTTATCTGTCTCCAGTTTGGGCAACATTATTAGCCTTTTTTATCCTCGATGAGAAATTAAAAAAAATAAATTTCCTAGCGTTAATTATTGCCGTCCTTGGTGTAATATTGATTGCTTGGCATCCTGAAATAGAATTTACAAAAAGTTTTGATATAGCAGACTTTTATGCGATTACTTCTGGAATTGCTTTTGCGATTACAAATATTTTAGTTAGAAAAATCGGTGGTCTATCTCACTCGATAAAAATGTGTTCGGCATGGTTTGGTGTTATGGTGCTAGCTGGATGTGGCATCGTACTAACACAAGATGCCTTTCCAATAATTACTTTCAATAATGTTTTATTAATATTTATTTTAGGATTTCCGTTAATGATAGTAATGACGTGGACGGCACAATACGGAGTTACGCATTTACCTATTCATCTGTCTTCCGTTTTGTTTTTATTTGAAATTATTGTTGGTGCTATATCAGGGGTAATGCTTGCTAATGAATTTATAACAATTACTCAATTTGTTGGAGTTATAATGATTCTGCTTGCAGGTTTATTAAATACCACAATATCATTAGAAAAATGATTACATAAAGAAAAATAATTTTATGGCTAGTCAAAAAGATATTCATGTCTACACTGCGCCAACATCTAACGGTTGGAAACCAATTATTTTTCTCGAAGAAGCAGGTGTTGAATATGATATTACCTCGATTGACTTTGCAAAGAGAGAGCAAAAGACGCCCGAGTATCTCGAACTAAACCCTAATGGTCGTATCCCAACAATTGTGGATCACTCTAACAATGATTTTGTGGTATTTGAATCAGGAGCAATCCTTTGGTACTTGGCTAAAAAATACAACAAATTTCTGCCAAAAAACCCGGATGATGAATCACTTACACATCAATGGCTGATGTTTCAGATGGCAAATATTGGGCCTATGATGGGTCAAGCTATGTACTTCCAGCGCATTGCAGCAAAACTGGGTGAAGAACATCCTTTTCCTATCAAACGATATGTAAACGAAAGTCGTCGCCTAATGGAAATACTCAATACTCATTTAGAAGGACGCAAATATCTAGTTGCAAACGAATATACAATCGCAGACATCGCAACCTATCCATGGGCGCGCGCATATTATTGGGCAAAAGTATCGATTGATGGTCTTTCGCATCTCAAAGCGTGGTTTGAACGTATCGATGCTCGAAAAGCAACCCAACGTGCACTTGAAATCCCTGAACCCTTTTGGGCATTCTTCGGGAAGGGAGACATAGAAGAACTTGAACGAGAAAACGCAGAACGATTTAAAAGTGATGTTTAGTCAAAAAAACCACCGGCCCTTACCTAGACAAATAATAACTTTTCCTATACTTTCTAATGGTTCTATGTAATTAAAAATACCTTAAGGAAAAATATAATGAAAGAAAAAAATAAAATTGGTTCATTAGCTACTACACTAGGCGTTAGCTTTATTATAAGTTTAATGCTAACGATGGTTTCAAATGCAACTGAAAATCCCTTTAATGCTGCCTCACTAAGTAGCGGTTATATAGTAGCAGATGGACATAAACATACAGATACAGAACAAGATACAGAACAAGATACAGAACAAGATACAGATACAGATACAGAAGAAGATCAAAATAAACAAAAGAAAAGTAAGTGCAACCCTGATAAAGGGCAAAATTGTAACGAGCCTAGTTGGTGATACGCCAAGCTACGTTTTTAATTACCTTAGTATTTTTACTAACTACTAGGGCTGAGATAGATATTGGGCTCGGACATCCGCCTGGCGCATTCTTTAGTCTTGAAACTAATAAAATTCATCTGCACTGTATCGGTGAAGGCTCACCAATTATTGTGTTTGATAGCGGTGTGGGTGGCTCACATTTGGACTGGGTTAATGTTCAATCACGTGCCGGGGAATTTACACAAGCATGCAGCTATGACCGTTCTGGTTATGGTTGGAGTGAAATGGGAATTAAACCCAGAACGAGTAAACGAATAGTTAGTGAGCTAACAAAAATATTAAAAATCGCAAAAAAAGAGCCTCCCTATATTCTCGTTGGACATTCATTTGGCGGTTTAAATATGCAGCTTTTTGCACGCACAAATCCTAAAGATGTTGTTGGGTTAGTGCTCATTGATTCAATACACACAGAGCAGTACAAAAGATTTGAAAATGCCGGTATTGAAATACCAACAATGAATACCACGCGATTTCTACTTGGTAGTAAAGATCAGGTCACAGAAGGAATGCCGGAAGAGTATAAAGACATCGCTTATGAACTAGTAAGATCTGACGAAGCTGTATCAAGCATGTTTAATGAATTACGTAATATACATGTCAGCACTCAAGAAATATCTACTGCGGCTAAAATGCCAGATATACCCATAAGTGTAATTACGCATGGAAAAAAAGTTTGGGATAACCCTATGTTTAAAAATATGGAAGAAATATGGCTAGAACTGCAAACTCAACTTTCTCAATCATCATCAAAAGGTAAATTGTTGATTGCAGATAGTAGCGGCCATCACATACATCTTGAACAACCCGAACTCATTCTTAATGAAATTAAATCCATATTGGGGAAAAAATAAAGGTCAAAAATAT
>Ga0208764_10001229_pt1 | contig 16744 bp, 19 predicted proteins | sample ETNtaG_18_FD_185762 | JGI IMG/M metagenome (GOLD analysis project Ga0208764, IMG submission 185762) | Marine microbial and viral communities from oxygen minimum zone, Eastern Pacific Ocean - ETNP201302SV91 (SPAdes) (version 2) | ecosystem: Environmental > Aquatic > Marine > Oceanic ... | reverse complement strand
TTATTTCCAAATGAGATGGAGGCATGTATTTAGTTCCAGAATCTAATTTTGTACTTTTTAATTTTGCAATTGTTTTAGCTAACGCAGTGCAGGGATTTATATAAGAGCCCGCAAAGGCACTATGACCGCTTTTTCCAATGACTGTAAGCTTTACATTCATGGAACCTCTTCTTCCAATTCTGATTTCATCTCCCACTTTTTTATTGGATGAAGGCTCCCCAACAATTGTAAAATCTATTTTTTCTCTTTTATTTTTTAAATATCGGATCACCGCAGGAGTGCCTAAGCCAGTTGTTTCCTCATCTGCAGCTATAATTATTGAAATTGAACCCTTAAATTTTTTACTTTTAACAAACTTGCTGACAGCACTTATCCAGCAGGCAATACCGCCTTTCATGTCCTGAACTCCCCTTCCATATAAATAACCATTTTTAACAACAGCTTTGAAAGGAGGAACGCTCCAATTATTCAGGTTTAAAACAACATCGGTATGACCTAAAAAATTTATATGAGGTCTAGAATTACCCAATTTTGCAAAAAGATTTAAAGCAGGTTTAGAACCCAAACCTTTTGATTTAATAATTTTGCATTTAAACCCCATGGAGGATAATTTTTTGGATAAGAATTTCATTATACCTCTATCCTCAGTTTTGATTGTAGGAAACTTAATTAGCTCCCGAGCTAATGTTATCTCATTTATTTGTTTCATTATTAATCTCTTAATAGATCATTAAGGCTAGTTTTTGATCTAGTGTTTTCATCTACGGTTTTGATTATAACCACACAGTATAAATTTGGTCCTCCTGTTTTTTTAGATGGTAAGGTGCCAGGAACCACAACACTACCAGCCGGAATTTCACCTGACGTTATTTCTCCCGTTTCACGGTTAACTATTTTAGTGCTTTTTCCGATTCGACACCCCATTGAAAGTACGCTACCTTTTCTAACTATAACTCCTTCAACAATTTCAGAGAGCGCACCAATGAAACATTTTTCTTCAATTATAGTTGGTCTAGAACCTATCGGTTCCAAAATTCCACCCAAAGAACTTCCTCCTGACAGATGGGAATCTGCCCCCAAAAATGATCCCGATCCGAGACGCGCTCCACCGTCAACCATCGAGTTTGCACCACAATGCGAACCTATATTTAAAAAGGCGTTCGGCATGATTATTGCTCCCTTGCCAATGAAAGAGCCATTTCTAACTACACAATTTGGCACCATCCTAAAACCTGCTTTCTCGAAATCTTTTTCTTTCCAATTTGCGGTTTTACCAGGCAAATGTTCGAAATCGTTCCATGCATTGTATGGTCCACCAATAATTTTTCTTTTATTTGTTCTAAAAGAAAGAAGTATTCCTCTTTGAATCCATTCATTAATTTTCCAGTCACTTCCTTGAGGTTCTGCCACTGTTATTTTTCCTTCATTCAGAAGATTGATCATTTCTTTAACTGCATTAATAATTGATTTGTCGGAATCAGGATTGATTTGATCCTTAATTTTCCAAGCATCGTTAATGATTTTTTCAATATTGTTCATATAATTTAAGCTACTTTTTTTAATATATTAATTTCTCTTAAAAAACTAGATAACTTCTTAATTTTATAATCAATATATGGCTTATCTTTGTCCTTACTGGCAAAGTGTTCTTCATTTTCAAGCCAAACTGTTTTCATTCCTAACAGTTTTGCGTTCTTTAAGTTATGAGCTATATCTTCAATGAATATTGATTTTTTTGGATCAAGATTGAATTTTTTGATTATTTTTTTATAAGGTTCTAGTGACGGTTTGGGTATAAAATCGGCGTCAGTAATAGCAAAAGTACCATCAAACAAATCTTCTATACCCAATTGGTTAGTAATATTTTTTACATGCGAATGAGAGCCATTAGTAAATATATATTTTTTTTCTTTAATTTTAATTAGTTCTTCTCTTAATAATAAATCTTTTGGTAGCCAGCTGACGTTTATATCATGGACATACTTTAGGAACTCATGTGGGTCTATGTTGTTGTATTTCATCAATCCAGATAGCGTTGTTCCTGTCTCATAAAAGTATTTTTTTTGAATTTCTTTTGCTTTAACTAAATCTACATCTAGTTTTTGTGATATATAAGCTGACATTTTTTTGTCTACTTCTGAGAAAACTTTAGTTTGACCACTGTACAGGGTATTATCGAGATCAAATATCCAATATTTTATATTAGTTAGTTCTTTCACTTCCTTATAAGAGTACCCGAACCCCGATCTGAAAATAACTCAAAAAGAATCGAATTAGGTTTTCTCCCGTCGATGATTGCAACGGCTCTTACCCCGTTATGAATAGCAGAACAACACGATTTTATCTTTGGAATCATGCCGCCGTGAATTATTTCATTGTTTATTAATTGTTCAGCCTCCATTGTCTTGATTTCAGGGATTAATTTGTTGTTGTTATCTAAAACTCCATCAATATCTGTTAATAGTATTAATCTTCTTGACTTGATGCTCTGTGCTACAGCGCCGGCAGCAGTGTCCCCGTTAATATTGTAAGAATTACCTGCGTCATCGATACCCATTGGAGTTATAACAGGAACAAAATCTTCTTTAATTATTTCTTTAAGCAACTTCACATCCACTCTTTTTGGTTTTCCAACAAAACCCAATTCTTTATTTTCTTGTTCAACGTGAATTATATTATTTTCTTTTACCGTTATGGATTTTGCTTTGCACGATTTTTCTTCTAGAGCTTTGACAATTTTTTTGTTAAATTTAGTCATTACATCTTCTACAATTCCAATCATCTTATCGTCGGTCACTCTTAATCCCATGATGAATTTACTTTCAATATTTTGCGCAGCTAATTTTTTTTTAATTCCCAAACCACCCCCGTGAACCAAGATAGGGGTAAGCCCTAGTTTTTTTAAAATCGCCACATCTTCAATTAGGCTGTTTAAAAGAGATTCATCCAACAGAACTTTGCCACCACACTTGATCACAATTTTTTCTTTTGAATATTTTTTAATGTATTTTTCTACTTCTAAAATGGAAGGTCCATTTTTTGGCCAAATTTTTTTTATGTCGCTATTTAAATTTTCAGCAGGAAGCATTTTTTAGACTGTCTTTACTGTGGTTCTTTTCATAATAAACCATTGTTGAATCATAGAGAGGCAATTGTTAGCACACCAATAGAGGCACAAGCCTGACGGAAAACCGGCTAATATTACTGTTAAAAAAATTGGCATCAGCTGGAACAATTTCCTTTGCATAGGATCTGAGACCGAAGGATTTAATAAAGTCTGAAAATGCATTGAAATTCCAAAGAGTATGGGTAAGCCGCCAATCATTAAAAAAGTTGGAGGGTCCCAGGGAATCAAACCAAACAAATTAAATAAACTAGTCGGGTCACGTTCACTTAGGTCTGAAATCCATCCGTAAAAGGGCTGGTGCCGCATCTCGATACTAATATATAACATTTTATAAATGCTAAAAAACAGTGGTATGGAAGGTAAAATGACCAAACATCCAGACAGAGGATTTACTCGCTCCTTCTTAAAAAGGGCCATGGTCTCCTGCTGTAGTTTTACTTTGTCGCTTTTATTTAGACTCTTGATACGCTCGATTTCGGGTTGTAACACTTTCATTTTTGCCATTGAGCGGAACGAGTAGTTCGCGAGCGGAAACAAAATTATTCTTGCACAAGCGGTTAACATAATTATTGCTAACCCAAAGTTTCCAGTTAGTTCGAAGAAGTAATGAGTGACAAAGAAAAGCGGCTTAACAATGAAGTAAAACCAACCAAAATTTATCGTTAGATCGAATTTTTTTATGTCGAATCTTTCTGCATAATTGTCAATAACCGAAATTTCTTTAGCACCCACGAAAGTTTTTATTTCATTATTAATGGAACTTCCTGGGTTTAAAATTTTAGAATTTTTAATTATATAATTGGCTCTGTATTTTTCATTGTTTGCAACAAATTCCGCTTTAAATTCAGAGTTTTTTTCAGGGACAAGTGCCGTTAACCAGTATTTATCCGTAATACCCAACCAACCCGTCGAGCTGTTTATTGTAAATTTTTCCTCTGCAATGTCATCAACACTTTCCTCTATCAACTCATCATCAAAAACTCCCAAAAATCCTAAGTGCAGGATATATATCTCTCTTCCTTCTGGCTTTCCCTTTCTATTTATTTGTGCGTAAGGATAAAATTGAAATGCTTTATTTGAATTATTTTTTATTTCCTGGGTTATTTTAAATAAAAACTTGTCGTCTAATTCTATTTTTTTTGTAAAAATTAAACCCTCTCCATTATTCCATTCGAGTGTTACAGGATTATTGGGTGTTAGCACATTGTTTCCCACAGTTTTCCAAATAGTACTAACTAAAGGTAATTTGACTTTTTCATCTCCACCTACCGCCCATCCCGTTTCAATAAAATATTCTTTCGGAGAATTTTTTGGATTTAAAAAGACAATTTTTTCTTCTCCATTGACATTTTCATTATAATTTTTAAAGGTCACATCGTCTATGACTGCTCCAGTTAATGATATGGATCCTTTAATATTTTGATTTTCAAGTTTAATTCTTTTTGTGCTACTGATTATTTCATCTCTTGTAATTTCATTGGCTATACTTTCTTGGTTTTCGTCAACAGAAGGAGATCCAGTTTCTTGATTTTGGGTTATTTTTTGTTCATCTACTTTTCGCTCGACCGGAGGTGGTTGGAAAAAAGTTGCCCAGAAGATCAACACCAAACTTGATAATACAATTGCAATTAGAACGTTTCTATTTTCCATTTATTTAAAATTTCCTCAATCTAATTTTTTTTGGAGGATCAAATCCTTCTCCGCCCCAAGGGTGACATTTTAAAATTCTTTTCATCCCCATCCACGATCCAATGAACGGTCCATTCAATTTTAGTGACCCAATAAAATATTCCGAACAGGTCGGAAGATATCTGCAATTCGAGTGCAGGTAAGGAGATATACAATATTTATAAATTTTAATAAAAAAAATTAAAATTGAATTTAAAATTTTCATTTTTGTTCTTTCAGAATTTTTCCAAATGTTTTTAATGCGCTTTCGTAAATTAAATTAAAGCTTTCATTGTATGCAGCGTTTTTACCAAAAACCACATAAGTATAATCAAGGTTAATTTTTTTACTTTCTCTTATTAATTTCATAACTACAGATTTTATTTTTCTCTTAATTTTATTTCTTTTAACCGCATTGCCTATTTTTTTTTTACTAACAAAGCTTATATTTAAAACACCTTTTTGTTTTTTAGCTAATTTTTTTGAGAAAAATACTGTAAAATAATTACATTCTTCTCTTTTTTCCCTTAAAATTTTTCTAAAGTCATTATTTTTTTTTAAGCTCGACAATCGGATCATTGCATTTAGGTGGAAAGTCTCGTCCTGCCTTTTGCTCTTCTTCTCGAAAGAGTCTTTCTACCTCCCTTGCTTTTCATTCTAGACCTGAATCCATGTCTTCTTTTTCTAACAAGGCGGCTTGGTTGGTATGTTCTTTTCATAATTATTGTTTAGTCCTTTTCAAAAATTTTTGATATTTATAAGTAATACGGCGTAATAAGTACAGCATAAAATAGTTTATGAACTTAAAATCTTTGCCTTTTAAAATAGTTATAGGGACGATCTATTTAATAATTTTAACTTGCCTTCTTTGGTGGGTATTTTTTATGGTGGGCATTGAAAATTTAATGGATTATAATTTTATAAGGTCTCAAAAATCAACATTGGATATCTACAAAGAAAATCATTTTTTTTATTTAACGGCTGTTTTTTTTTTATTTTCTGTTATTTGGGTTTGGCTTTTGGGTTTGGCTGCTCCAATTTTGATTTTTGCTGGGCTTATTTTTGGAACATGGTGGGGAACGGTAATATCAGTGACCGCAACAACTATTGGAGCAACGCTTTTATATATTCTGGCAGGATATTTTTTTTCAAATACAATTGAACAAAAACTTTCTCAAAAATTTGATCATCTGAAAAATATTTTTCAAAAAAATGAATTATTTTATTTCATGATTTTCAGATTAGTTGGCGGGGGTGGCACACCCTACGCAATTCAAAATATATTACCTGTTCTATTTAATATGAAGGTAAAAAATTATTTTTTTGCTACTTTTTTTGGATCCATTCCCACGATGTTTGTTACAGTAGCAATCGGGGCGGGGCTGGGCAATATTATAAAAGAAAGTGATAAACTTGATTTTATTACTATTATTCAATCTCCAGACATCTTTTTGCCACTGATAGCTTTTTTTATTATTTTAATTGTGGCTTTTATAGTAAATAAAATTTATTTTAAAAAACAATAAAATATGTCAGAAAAAAAAAGATTATTAGGAACAATCAAAAACGATTCTTTCGGAGGCAGCGAAAGTCAATTTCGATTATTATTAAAATATGTACCAGAGGATCTGTTCAAAGGTATTAATCTTATTTTAAATAATACTGATCCCAAATTGATTGATCCAGAAAGAAAAAATATACTTTGGCTGCACCATTTTGTAAATATGTCGGAAGTGCAAAATATCAAATCAAAAGATTATTGTAATAAAATAGATTATTTTGTATTTAATTCACATTGGAATTATGAAAAATATAGATACAAATTTAATATACCAGAGTCGCAATCTGTTGTTTTAGCTAACGCTATCGAAGAAATTGATAATAAAAAAAAACCCACTGACAAAATTAATTTAATTTACGCAAACACACCGTGGCGTGGGCTGGAAGTATTATTAAATGTTTTTGAAAGGCTGAATTTAAAAAATGTCAATTTAAATGTTTGTTCTTCAACAGTCATTTATGGAAAATTTTTTTTTGAACTATCTGATAAAAAATACGAAAAAATTTATCAACGATGCAAAGATATGAAAAATGTAAATTATTTAGGTTATCAAAAACATGAAGAACTTATAAAATTATTACAGCAAACACATATTTGTGCTTATCCGAGTTGTTGGATTGAAACCAGCTGTCTAGCAGCCATTGAAGCAATGGCAGCCGGTTGCCAAGTTGTCACTTCAAATCTTGGCGCGCTTTATGAAACTTGCTCACCTTTTGCAAGGTTAGTTCACTTCAATCAAAATTTAAATATTTTTGAAAAATCATACGAACAAGAGCTAAGTAATTCTATCAAGCATTATTGGAGTACAGAAAATCAAAAAAAACTTGTCAACCAATCTCAAGCAATTAATGAACACTATAATTGGAAAAATAGATCTCAAGAATGGATAGAATTTCTTAAAAAATTCCAATAAATATTTTTTAAAAATTTCTGTGATTCTTCACATGGATTGATTAAGATTGGATGATGAAGAAATATTTTGAATATACGGATGCGGTTAGTAATAAATTTTGGGAAATTAACTTAAAGGGAAAACAAGTTATTTTAACATTTGGAAGGATTGGAATTAAGAATCCACAACAAATTAAAAAGAAATTTAGCACTGACGAAGAGGCTAAAAAATTTACCGAGTCAAAAATTAAAGAAAAAACAAACAAGGGATATATAGAAAAATAACCAGGCATTGCTTGCTGGGCAGAATCCTTATTTAAGCTTGATTATAGTTGAGCCTATATTTTTGTTCTTATTTTTTAAATATAAATTTAATTCTTTTTTTCCTATTCTGTCATACTTCATCCAAGGCAAATGCACACAGGTGTAATTACTTGCAACTCTCAAAGCTTTTACTCTATTTTTTTCAAAATATTTTTTATTATAAACTGCAAAAGTCGTATCAATATCTGCTCTGTATATATCTGGATTAGATGCGATTTTATGCCTCCAGTGATTTTTCTCAGCACCTAAAATTGTTTTGTATCTTATTTTAATTTTTCCTTTTTTTGATCTATAAGCATACCGAAATTTTAGTTTTTTTAAATTTTTATTGTCAAATATATCAATAGCAAATCCAATTTTTTGGATTTTATACTTTTCAGTATATTTTTTCATTTCGTGTAAGAATTTTGGATTAAGTTTTTTATTAAACAAAATATCCGAATCAGTAAAGGCAAAAAAATTTGGCAAATGTTTAAAAATAAAATTTTTGTAAATAATTTCATTACCATAGTTTTGATTTAACCTTATTAAATAAAATTTTTTTCTATTATTTTTTTTTAAAAACGATGTTAGTTCCAGATCCTTTGAATTGTTGTCTAACACGATAGGTTTGATTTTTAATTTGTTTAATTGTTTAATCATTATTTTCAGATAGTAAGGTCTTTCAAAAGAGCATATCAAAACAGGAAATCTTAATTTTTTAAGTATTTTTTTAAGTTCTTGGGAATACCTATTTTCAGATTCATTTTGGAAAAATATATGTTTTAAAAAATTAATTTTCATAGCTCTAATCTCTGCCTACATGTTTATAAAATAATTGCTCGCCTTAATAGAAATTTAATATTAAAATTTTTTAATCTAAAGCATAAAATGGTCATATTTCAAATCTATCATTGACAATGCAGCAAACAACAAAGTAAAAACTAATATCAAATGTTGGTGAATTTATGGGAATCCATTTTAATTTTCGATCAAAACGTGGCGAACGGGCTATGCTGAAAGAAGCCAAAAGAAAGGCTAGGTTAGCTAAAAGAAAAGCCAAAAGAATGGCGTCTGAGCCCAAAGAAATTAATGAGGAGCCTATCATGCACGACATATCTAAAACCATAACTTTAGACGATTTAACGAATCCTGATAAAAATAAATAATTAGTAAATATTTCAATGCGCAAGCAAACTAATAAAAAAGATAATATTTTGAAATCTGAAAAAGCTCTTAGAAAGAATCTTCAAAAGAGAAAAAAATTTATTAAAACTAGAAATCGTTAATGCCAGTATTATCAGATAAGTGGATAAGTAAGATGGCCAAGGAAGCTGATATGATTAACCCTTTTGTTGAAACCCAAAAAGGAGCAGGAGTTGTTTCGTATGGTCTCTCATCGTTTGGTTATGATGCAAGAGTTTCAAATGAATTCAAAATATTTACTGATGTAAATTCAGAGACGGTGGACCCCAAAAATTTTAAACATCAAAGTTTTATAACAAAAAAAAGCGAACAATGTATTATACCTCCCAACTCTTTTGTTTTGGCAAGCACTGTAGAATATTTTAAAATACCAAAAGATGTTATTGTTATTTGTTTAGGAAAATCCACCTATGCTCGGTGCGGAATCATAGTCAATGTGACTCCACTTGAGCCCGGATGGGAAGGCCATGTTACCTTAGAATTTTCTAATACAACTCCTCTTCCAGCCAAAATTTATGCAAATGAAGGAGCGGCTCAATTTATTTTTCTTCAAGGTAATGAAACTCCTAAAGTGACCTACTCTCAGAGAAAGGGAAAGTATATGGGACAAAAGGGTGTAACTTTACCTAAAGTTTAAAAATATTATTGATGCAAAAACTATTAATCAATGGTGGAAAAAAATTAAAAGGCGTTATAAAAATTTCTGGCTCTAAAAACTCTACACTCCCAATTCTTGCAGCAACAATTTTAAACAATAATCTAAGCGAATTGCACAATGTTCCATTTGTAAAAGATGTTGATACCATGGTTAATTTATTGCGAAGTCTTGGATCGGATATCAAAATTGAAAAATCAAAAGAAATTTTGAGAATAGAAAATAAAACTGAACTTAAAACTTTTGCATCATATAATTTGTTAAAAACTATGAGGGCGGGTGTTTTAGTACTAGGGCCATTGCTTGCAAAATATGGAAAAGCAAAAGTATCTTTACCCGGAGGTTGTGCTATTGGTGCTCGACCAGTAGATGTTCATTTAAAAGGATTAAGAAAATTGGGAGCAAAATTTAAAATTAAAAATGGCTATATACTGGCGTCTGCCCCAAATGGGCTTGTAGGCAAAAAAATTAGACTAGAGAAAATTTCTGTTGGGGCAACAGAAAATATCATAATGGCCGCTTGCCTTGCGAAAGGAAAAACGATTATTGAAAATGTAGCGCGAGAACCCGAAATAAAAGATTTAATAAACTTTTTAAATTCTATGGGCTGTAGCGTTTCCTGGAAAGGACCAAGAAAAATCCAAATTCTTGGAAAGAAAAATCTTCAAAACACAAAATATAAAATAATGTTCGATAGAATTGAGGCTGGAACCTATATTATTGCATCAGCCATCACAAGAGGAAATGTTTTAATAAAAGATATCAATCCAAATGTAATTAGAAATGAGATTAAAATTTTTAAAAAAATAGGAATAAGAATAATAGAATTAAAAAATTCAATAAAAATTTTACCAAGTGGAAAATTTAAAAACATAAAAATAAAAACAGAACCTTATCCTGGATTCCCAACCGATCTACAAGCACAAACTATGGTTCTGATGTGCTTGGCGGATGGAGTTTCAAAAATAACAGAAAATATTTTTGAAAATAGATTCATGCACGTGCACGAATTAAATAGAATGGGTGCTAACATATCTATAAACTCTAATTCAGCTCGAATTCGAGGGGTTAAGAGCTTAAAATCTGCCGAGCTGATGGCTACAGATCTTAGAGCTTCGGTATCTTTGGTTTTAGCCGCTTTATTAGCGAAAGGCTCAACCAAGATAAGCAGAATATATCATTTAGATCGAGGTTATTTGAATTTGGAAAAAAAACTTTCAAATTGTGGAGCAATAATAAAACGGCTTGAATGACTAACAAAACCAGTTTTAATTTAAAATTATTAGCTTTAAATGATGATGATTTAAAAGTTCTTTCAGCTCATTTACAAGATTCGGTTATTCTTGTGAAAGATATTATTTTTTTAAAAAAAAGCCGAACATTTTTAATGATGGTTAATAGATTTATGTGGGAAGATGTTGAGCGGGGTATTTTCAGAGAGAATAAAAGAATTAGGTGTGCAATAAAATTTGAAAATGTACTTGAAGTAAAATCTAGAAATATTAGTCAGAAAAAAAAGGATAAAATATTAGAACTACTGTCTATAGATAGTGAAATAAAAAATAATAAGAAAGAATTATTGATAACATTTGCGGGAAATAATGAAATTATTTTGATAGTAGAGGAAATTAACATTTTATTAGACGATGTTGGGGCGAGCTGGAAAGTTAAACATACGCCAAAACATGAATTATAATGACTTGCAAACAACAAATCTTAAGTTATATATTTCTCAAAGTTTAATAATTTTAAGGAATTGAATAAAAAATGGCTAAACAAGAACTTTTGGAATTTAAAGGTAAGGTTAAGGAATTATTACCAAATGCTATGTTTAGAGTTACATTAGAAAACAATCATGAAGTTTTAGCGCATACCGCTGGAAAACTTCGCAAGAATAGAATAAGAGTTTTGGTCGGGGACCAAGTGATGGTTGAGGTTACTCCTTACGATTTATCTAAAGGAAGAATCATCTACCGTTTTTAGATTATAAGTTTAGGCTCTGTAGCTCAGTAGTAGAGCAGTACCCTGAAAAGGTATGTGTCGTTTGTGCGATTCAAACCAGAGCCACCACCACTCTTTTGATTTAAATTAATTTTTTAGTTCGGACAATAATGGTTTTAGATAGTCTTTATAATTTTCCCAAGCCTTCACGGAACTTTTGTATATTGGTTGTCTGACCTGAGATAGGCTTGCTGTGTTCACAACTCTTTTGGTTTTGTAAAACTCTAAACAATTTTTATTCCAGGGCAAATTACAAAAATTTAATAATTTTTTTGATTCTGTTTCTAAATTACTTACTAATTTTTCATATGATATATCATAAATAAAATCTGGAATCGTATTTTTCCAATGACCCATTAGATCTTTATATAGATTATGATACTTTCCAAGCTCATTCAGGTTGTAACCGAATAATACATGGCCAGCAAAAAAATTTTTAAAAATTGAAAAACAATTATCTCGAGCATCTCTATCACAATGAATTATTTTTGCTCCAGGTAGCATCATTTTAATTAATCCAATGAATAAGAAATTGTGAGGATATTTATCAGTCAAATATTTATCAAATTTGAAATTGATCGTTGAAGTTTTTTCATAACTTTTTCCCATTTCAATGAGCGTATCTTCTTTTATATTTTTAATATTTTCAAAAAATTTTAAAGGTTTTCTATCAGAAAAATCGTAGAGAATTTTTTGTACAAACAGCAACTCTCCAGCTCCATAAACTTCCGGGTGGCTTGCGATTATTTGTTCAACTAAACTGGTTCCTGATCTAGGCATGCCAACGATAAAGATAGGAGAAAAATTTTTGTGTCCACAATTTTTAAATTTTTCAAATAGTTTTTTATTAAATGATGATTTGATTGTATCGAACATTATTTGATCTTGTTGAATTTCGTACTTGAAAGTTTTTCTTTTTAGCGAATTTCCTAGGAGATATTTATCAAAAGATTTTTTATATTCTTTTGTATCCTCATATGCTTTCCCCAGCGCCATTACAAGATTCATTTTGTTATCATCTGTTAAGTTTGAATTCTTAAAAATTTTTTCCATTAATTTTAAATGTTCATTATTTTTTTCATATTTTGTGAGCAACGCAATTTCTCTATGGGATTCAAGGTAATCCGGATTGATGGATAGAGCTTTATAATAATATTCGATGGATTTTTTAAAATCTCCTACACTAGAATATGCTACTCCCAGATTTTTGTAGGCTGTAAATAATTTCGGTTCTTTGTCGATTGCTTTTTTTAAATACTCTATAGCTTTTTCGGGTTGATTTAAGTCTTTATATAAATTGCCCAGATTATTTAGCGCAACTGCAAAATTAGGCTCTGCATCTACAGCTTTTTCAAAATTTTTCTTTGCCATTTCGGTGTCATTCAAAACTCTGTGGTAAATATTACCTAAATTACTGTAAGCAATAGACATTTTGGGATTTAGTTTGATTGCCGTCTCATAAGCTTTAATTGCTTCTTTGGTGTTATGCAGTCTTACAAAAACTAATCCTAAAAAATTATATAAGACAGGAACATTTGGAAATTCTTTTATTAACAATTTAGCTTTTTGAAGCGCTAACTCAAATTGATTGGAATTATAGTAGCTTTTAAGAATTTCAAATTTTTGTTGTAATTCTGCTGTTTTGTTCTTCATATTATTTAATCTAAATTCTTCTCACACCTTTTACCTTAAGTTTTGCAGTTCTTTCTATCAATTTAATAGTTTTATTTATTGGCATAATTATTACTTTTTTTCTAGGTCCATAAGCGTGTATTAGTGTTTTTTTTGATATGGCGATAGCCACATGTCCTTTCCAAAATATAAGGTCGTTTTTTTTGATGTTCGAAAGTTCCACTTTCTTTTTAAAAAATTTTATTTGATCGACCGTGTCTCTAGGGCAAAATCTATTATTGTAATTTAAAAATATCTGGACAAGTGCCGAACAATCAATTCCAGAAAAATGTTTTCCACCCCATTTATATTTAACATTTATAAATTTTTTTATTCCAGAAAATGGATCTTTATTTAAAATACTAATTTTTTTTAGATCTTTTTTTCTAATCCAAAAATTTTGGGTTTTATAAAAAAAACCTTTTTTTTTAGAGATTTGCATCCTTGATCCAAAAGTTAATCTTTTTTTTAATTTGGATTTAAGGTTTGGTTTTGAATATATATTAGCAGATAGACATTCAATTTTATGAGTATTTTTTATTGTTTTTGGAAAATTATAATTTTTTATGAAACCTTTATAATTATCAGTGGAATTTTTGATGTATATCCAGGAGCCAGATTTCTTTATTCTACTAAATTTTTCTCCATACAAAAGTTGCGTTACTAAACCTGATTTTGAAGATTTTTTTTTGTAAACATTTATTATTGAATGGTTATTTATCACTGTAATCTAAGTTTATTTCTCATGAACCACAAAACTATCAAAGAAGGTATAACCATTACTGCTGTCATTACAAAAAATATACCCCAATCTCCATTTAGCCAATCAACTAATGCGCCAGAAGAAGCAGCCAAAGTGGTTCTTCCCGCAGTTCCTATGGAGGCTAACAAAGCGTATTGAGTTGCGGTATATGTTCTGTCCACCAACATTGATATAAAAGCCACAAATGCTACAGTTGCAAAAGCTGCTGCCATATCGTCAAAAATTACTGCTATGGCAAAAAGCCATTCAGATTTTCCTGACCAAGCAAGTAGTGAAAATAGTAGATTTGTAGATGCCATTAGGATTCCAGAAACAAACATTGCTTTTATTACGCCAGATCTAATAGCAAACAAGCCTCCTAAAAGAGTAAACACAACTGTGGTAATCCACCCTAACCCTTTGGAATAAAGCGCTATATCTGTTTTTGAAAAACCGATTTCTTTATAAAATATGATAGACATACGCCCGAGAAAAGCTTCTCCAATTTTAAACAAAAATACAAAACCCAGAATTCCTATGGCAATTTTGAATCCATTTTTTTTGAAAAAACTAATTATAGGTCCAGCAATTGTGCTACCGATCCATGCCAACGATTTGGTTGCAAGGTTTGAACTTCCTAATTTTTCTTGGAGCATTTGGTCTGTTTGTTTGTGGTTTTCTTTTCGTTCCGTTGATTGTTCTTCATGCACAAACATTAAACCAATGTTGCAGAAAATAACTACAATACCGAGTATCAAGAAAGTAATTTGCCAATAATTTTCAAATCCCAACTGTTCAAAAAATTCAGCTGCATTTAAAGCAATTACGCCACCTAATTTATATCCTGTCCACCAACCGACTACTGCCATAGCAGCGCCAGCCTGCATTGATTTACCCTCATCTTTGCCAATCTGTTCAATTCTTAATGCGTCTACAGTTATGTCTTGGGTTGCAGAGGCAATAGCGATAATTAATCCAATACTTATAACCAGAGCAAGGTTTGCCGTAGGATTGACAAAACTCCAACAAACCAAACTTATTAAAATAATAATTTGCATGGTTACAATCCAACCACGTCTGTGTCCTATTTTGTTTGTTAACCATGGAATTTGAATTCTATCTATCAGTGGAGCCCAAAGATAATTAAAAGCATAAACAGCAAATATTAATCCAGCCCATCCGATTGTACTACGACTTAGACCGTCTTCTTTAAGCCAGAGACTTAGACTGCTTCCAATAAGAACCCAAGGAAATCCACTTATAATTCCTAACAAAAGAATTCTGAGCATTCGTTTATCCAAATAAACAGAAAATGATTCTGAAAATGTTTGTTTTTTATATATTTCCATAAAATTTATTTAGTTTTCCCAAAATTTTGGAACAAACAAAACTAGCACTGCAATCATTTCTAATCTACCCAAAAGCATACCAAAAGAAAGTATCCATTTTGAAATATCTGACAAATCTTTAAAATTACCACTTGGTCCAATTTTTTCGCCTAATCCAGGACCAACGTTGGATATTGAGGAAGCAGCTCCAGAGATTGCTGATACAAAATCCATTCCATTAAGTGTTAGCAAAACAATAATTATAAAGAAAATTAAAAAATATAAATATATGAAAGTTATTACAGAAGATATAAACGATGGGTTAATTGTGTTTTTATTATATTTTATAGGAAATATGCCATTGGGATATAAAATTTTTTTAATTTGGGTTTTAAAAAAAGATAGCAGAATTTGAATCCTAAAAATTTTGATTCCACAAGCAGTAGATCCAGCACATCCTCCAACAAACATTAAGAAAAGAAAAAAAATTAAAGGAAAATTTCCCCAGATACTGAAATCAGAGGTGACGTAACCTGTTCCTGATAGTATGGATATAACATTGAATGATGCTATTCTTAAATTTTCCAATAAACCAAGATCATGGTTAATTAATAAGTAAAAAAACATTATAATAACTGATATTAGGATTAAAAATAAAAAACCTCTAATTTGCAAATCTGAAAAAAAAATTTTTTTTTCACCTCTAATAAATTTTAGATAGGCAATGAATGGCAAACTTCCCATTACAATAAATATTATTGATACAATTTCGATTATGGGATTTTTAAAAAATCCTATAGATTCAGTATGAGTTGAAAATCCTCCAGTTGCAATTGTAGTCATGGAATGTGCCAATGAGTCAAACAGATTCATTCCAGCCAAATGATAGGAAATAAAACAGAAAAAAGTTAAAGAAGCATAGATATAAAATATTTTAAAAGAAATTTCTTTTGTTTTTGGTAAAATTTTTTCAGAAGCAGATGCAGATTGAATTTGAAATAATTGCATCCCCCCCACTCCTAGAAAAGGTAAAATTGTTATTGCCATTACTATAACTCCTATTCCGCCAAGCCATTGTAACAAAGCTCTCCACATCAAAATTCCTTTTGGTGCAATGTCCAGGTTGGCAATAACAGTTGATCCCGTGGTAGTAATTCCGGACATACTTTCAAACAATGAATCGCTAAAAGACATTTCAAGATTTGAAAAGAAAAAAGGAAAGCTTCCAAACAGAGCAATTCCAATCCAAGAAGATGTGGTTAATATAAATGCTTCCCGTAAATTTAATCTTTTTTCGCTATATAGGTTTGATAAAATTAACAACATCCCAACAAATATGGTGATGAAAGATGACGTTAAAAAATTTCCACCATCTTCTCCAATATAAAATTGAAAAATTGCTGGCAGAAGCATAGCAATCCCCAATATAGATAGCAAAATTCCTAGGACGAATAATACTGTTCGTAAATTCATTAACTAAATGGACATTATTTTATAAATTATAAATTTCAACTTAAAATGACCATAATATATCTGTATTTTGTTTAAAAAATTTTATAAATCTTATTTGTAGTGATAGAAAATTCAATTT
>Ga0208764_10001225_pt1 | contig 16765 bp, 18 predicted proteins | sample ETNtaG_18_FD_185762 | JGI IMG/M metagenome (GOLD analysis project Ga0208764, IMG submission 185762) | Marine microbial and viral communities from oxygen minimum zone, Eastern Pacific Ocean - ETNP201302SV91 (SPAdes) (version 2) | ecosystem: Environmental > Aquatic > Marine > Oceanic ... | reverse complement strand
CGCTTTCATCTTTAGGTTTTTTATCTTTTTCTTTTGGCGAGAAAGCAGTCTTGTCAGGAATTCTTCTTACTCTCTTTGATGGTAAAATTGCAGCTCCACTCTTTGAGACTTCTCCTTTATACATTTTATCAAAGGAATCTTCTTTTTCATCATCTTCAATGCCATCTAAAGCAGTCGTTTCCTCTTGTTGTTTTCTTAGTTTATTAATAGCTGAATCTTCTAAATTTTTTATTGAAACCTTTCCATCGCCGATCTCTCTTAGTGAAATAACGGTATTTTTATCATTATCTTCTGGGACTAAAGATTTTTCTCCAGCATTAAGTTGGGATGTTCTTTCCTTTGCTAGTAAAACTAGATCGTATTGGCTGTCTATTTTTTTCAAGCAATCTTCTACAGTTATTCTAGCCATAAGTTGTCAAATAAATAATAAAAAGGAGACATAAAATCAAGTCTTATTTTCTATTATAGGCTTATAAGTTTTTTGAAAAAACAAGACAAGAGCTATTGATATTGCTGCGTAAAGTAAACAAAGAGTAGCAATATCTTCTATCGAATAACCTAAATCAATTAGTACACCAAAAACTACTGTTGCTAAGGCTGTTGAAAAAACCATTAATGAGCCAGTAAGAGCTTTTATTGATCCCAAATAATTAACTCCGTAAATTTCTGCCCATAAGGATGATAATAAAACATTTGTTAGACCGTTAGTTACTCCTAGCAATCCCATAAAAACATAGGCTGAATAAGACTTTTCTAGGAGTATTAAAATAGTCAAACTTAATAGCAACGGAATATTAAGAATTGGCAACATTCTTCTGCTGGTAAATTTATCAACTAATAAACCTGACAAAAATAAAGTTAATACTGTAAACGCAGAGTAAAACATAAAAGCTTTGGCTATTGCATATTCCTCCCAGCCTTTAGATTCTATAATAAAAGATTGATTAATTACTATGCCTGTAATTATAAATGCGGGGGCCAACAAGGCTGGTAACATTGTATAAAATTTTGGATCTAATAAAACTTCTTTCCGAGTCCAGCTCTTAACTAAATAAAATTCATTTTTTTCATTATTATTTTTATTTTCTCTTGAAAAAATACTTATATCTCTAACTGTAAAAAAAGAGAATAGTGGAAGAACTAACAATATTAATATTGAAGTTTGAATCCATAAGTCTCTCCAATAAACAAAGGAAAGTAAATAAACAACCAAAACAGGTAATAAGAATTCTCCCAGTGACATACCAAACCAAATAAAGCTAAGTGCTTTACCTCTTCTTTTTTCAAAATATCTAGATATTGCAGTTGAAGCTGTATGAGCCATTAAGCCTTGCCCAGAAAGTCTTAAGAAAAAAATTCCAATTAGTAAGAAGATTATTCCATTAACAAATGAAAAAAATAACGCAGCAAAAAATAAAAATACTGTTACTAGAATAGAATAGTTAACCAATTTCAGATCATCAATTTTTTTTCCTAGCCATATTAAAGTTATACTGCTACATAGTGTAGCTATTCCGTAGATCGTTCCAAATTCTCCATGGCTAATACTTAATTCTTCTCTTATATTTGAATTAAATAAGCCTATAAAAAAACTTTGCCCTATACAGGAGAAAAAAGTAAATATAAAACCAAAAATTATTATTTTGAAATTAGATTTAAGTATATCTATAATCATATTATGAGTTGTAAAGTTTCCTTTATCGGTCTTGGTGTTATGGGATACCCCATGGCTGGTTATATATCAAAAGCAGGGCATAATGTAACTGTCTATAATAGAACTAAATCAAAATCTGAGAAATGGATCAAAGAATATAAAGGAAAAATAGCAGAAACTCCTGATGAGGCTGCTAAAGAATCTGATTTTGTATTTACGTGCGTAGGAAATGATGAGGATTTAAAGGAAGTCGCTATAGGAAAGAAAGGAATTTTTAATTCTATAAAGAAAGGTTCAATTTATATAGATAACACAACTGCTTCAGCAACAGCGGCTAGAGAGCTTTATAAAAAAGCTAAATCAAATGGCGTTGGGTTTTTAGATGCTCCTGTGTCGGGAGGGCAAGCTGGTGCGGAAAAAGGAGCTCTTACAGTTATGGTGGGTGGAGACCTTGAAGATTTTAATAAAGCAAAAGATGTGATTAATTGTTATAGCAAAAAAGTGCAGTTGCTCGGTCCTTCCGGAAGTGGACAGCTAGCAAAAATGGTAAATCAAATATGCATCGCAGGTTTAGTTCAGGGTCTATCTGAAGCAATTAATTTTGGAATAAATTCAGGACTTAAAATGGAAGATGTCATTGATGTAATATCAAAAGGAGCAGCGCAATCTTGGCAAATGGAAAATAGATATAAAACGATGATAGATGATAAATTTGATTTTGGCTTTGCGGTAGATTGGATGAGAAAAGATTTAAAAATTGCTATGGATGAAGCAAAAAAAAATAATTCTCCTTTGCCTGTTACCGAAATTGTGGATGCTTACTATGAAGAAATTCAAAAAATGGGTGGTAATAGATGGGATACCTCTAGCTTAATAAGAAGATTTAGAAAAAAATAAGTGCAAAAAAATAAACCTGATTACTATAACAATTTAGATAAAGTTTATCTCAAAATATGGGAACTTCTAAATGTAGGATTACAAAATAGAGATTTGCCTTTCCATATACCAATATTTATATGTGGTGACAAAAATAAATCTGATGGTCGCATAGTTGTATTAAGAGGTATTGATGAAAAAGAAAAAAAAATTTGGTTTCATTCGGATATTAGATCGAATAAAATAAAAATTATTAAAACACATCCAGAAGCGACTTTGCTTTTTTATGATAAAAGTGAAAAAATTCAATTAAGAATTTGCGGAGATACAAAAATCAATTATCAAAATCATATAAGTGAAAATTCATGGAAAAAGACTGCTCACATGAGCAGACAATGTTATTTAGGCAATAAATCTCCTGGATCTGATGCTTCTTTACCCACATCTGGATTAACTGATAATGTTGATAATTTAAAATACACTAAGGAACAAAGTGAAATTGGATATAAAAATTTTTGTGTAATTGAAACTTTTGTAAAATCTATAGAGTGGTTATATTTAGCCGCTAAAGGACATAGACGCGCCTATTTTTCATTAAAAAATAATTCACTTGAAAAAAAATGGTTAATTCCTTAAGTAATAGATAATAGTATGGTACTCACAAAAACACCTATTTGTAATTTTGGTGAAAAGGCAAAAGACTTCAATTTAAAATCTACTGAAAATAAACAGATATCTTTAAACGATGTTAAAGGTAAAAATGGCACTTTAATAATGTTTATTTGCAATCATTGCCCTTATGTTAAAGCAATAATCAAAGATCTCGTTGATGATGTAAAATTTTTAGAAAATTTAGGTATTAAATCTGTAGGAATAATGTCAAACGATGTTAAAAATTATCCCGATGATTCTTTTGAAAACATGATTTCCTTTTCAAAATTAAATAATTTTTCATTTCCTTACCTAATTGATGAAACACAAGGTGTAGCAAAAAAATATAATGCTGTATGTACGCCAGATTTCTTTGGATATAATAAAAATCTTGAACTTCAATATCGTGGAAGAATTAGAGCATTAAAAGATTTAAAGCCGATTAGAGAAGGTGATAGCGATTTAAAATTAGCCATGAAAATGGTTTCTGAAACTGGAAATGGTCCAAAAGATCAAATTCCCAGCATGGGCTGTAATATTAAGTGGTTTAAATAATGTTTCTGATAGTAACAAGAAATTTTCCCCCGGACGTTGGCGGAATGCAGGCGCTAATGGGAGGTTTATCAGAAAGTTTAATAAATCATGGTCCTGTTAAAGTATTTGCTTACGAGCACTTGGATTCTGATTTATATGATAACAAAACATCTCTTGATATTGAAAGAATAAAGGGAATTAAACTTTTTAGAAAATATAGAAAAGCAAACATTGTAAACGAATTTATTAATAAAAATTCTAATATTAGAGCAGTATTTACAGATCACTGGAAAAGTTTAGAACTTCTTAAAAAAGAATTTTTACAAAAAACAAAAACCTTCTGTCTAATTCATTCAAAAGAAATTAATCATGATAAAGACTCCTCTATAAATAAAAGAATAATAAAAAGCACAAATAAAGCAAATTTTATAATTTCAAATTCAAATTTTACTAAAAACCTAGCTATAAAAATCGGAATCGAAGAAAAAAAAATACATGTAATAAACCCAGGTATAAATGAACCAAAAAAAATAGAAAATTTATCAAAAATAGAAGCTAAAAAAATTTTTGGCAACGCGTTTCCAAAAATAATAACCATAGCTAGATTAGATAAAAGAAAAGGTCATGATAAAATATTAATGTTAATAAAAAATTTAAAACCAAAGTTCCCAAATATTAAATATGTTTCTATAGGTACAGGAAACGAGGAAAAAAATTTAATTCAACTATCGAAAGAATTATCTTTAGATAAAGAAGTAGTTTTCCTAAAAAGAATAAAAGAAGATTTTAAATTAGCACTATTATCAGAATCTAACTTATTTTTAATGCCAACGCGTAAAGTCAACAGTTCGGTGGAGGGTTTTGGAATTTCATTTATTGAAGCAGCATCTTATGGAATTGCTTCAATCGGTGGTAAAGATGGAGGTTCATCAGATGCCATATATCATAATAAAACTGGATTAATTTGTGATGGTAATGATTTAAATTCTATTTATAATTCAGTAACAACAATTTTACAAAACGAAAAATTTATTAAATTCGGTAAAGAAGCAAAAACTTTTTCTGAAAACTTTTACTGGAATAAAATTGTAAAAAAATACCTAAGTCTAATTAATTAATTCTAATTTTTCCCTTATTTTTGAATATACTAATTCAGGAGAAAGTTCATTTAAGTTTTCAACAACTAAAGTTTTAAATTTATCAGTTTCTATAGAAACCTTTTGTGGAGATGTATGGTGACCAAAAATAGCAAGTCCGTTTTTTCCTAAATGCGCAGCCATATGGGCTGGCCCTGTGTCATTTCCTATTATATAACTTGATTTTAATATTAGTCCAGCAAGCTCCATCATATTTATAGGTCTAGTATTTTTTGTAATTGAAATTGAGTCAATACTTTTAGCTTCTTCTAATTCTTCAGGTCCTGGAGCTATAACAACTTCAAAATTATTATGTTTTGATTTAATAATACTAATTAACTTATTAAAATGTGGCCATTTTTTATGTTGGAGTTGGGGCGAACAAAAAGGAAATAATAAAATAAATTTTTTAGAAAAATATTTATTTAGAATATTATCAATATTTGTTGTTGCCCATCTGAAATCTGGATTTAATGTATTGTTAGTAATAATATTAAATTTATCTAATTGTATTTTAAATCTACTCAATACTGAATCGTTATCAAAATCTTTTTTTTTTTGGCCTTTTTCTAATGTTGTTTCTGTTGAACACCAGCTGTTAATATTAAGTAAATATTTTCTATAAAAATTTGTTCTTGCTGAATTCTGCAAATCATATACTTGGGCAAAATTAAATTTTTTTAATAATTTTCTTAATTTGTAAAGATAAAATAAATTCCATCTAGGTAATCTTTTATCAACGATAACACCATCTAAATAACTGCATTTACTTAAAAGTTCTACATAAGCATTAGTTGTCAAAATAAAGATTTTTTTATTTTTATGAGTTTCCCTTATATCCTTAAGAGCTCCACTTATTTGTACTATGTCACCTAATGAACCATGTTTTATTATTAATATATTTGACATTTGATGTTTAAATTTAGTAAATGAATTTAGCACAAATATGACAAACAAATCTAAGAAAATACTTACTGAAATATCCGCTGGTGAATTATTAGACAAAATCAGCATTTTAGAAATAAAACTGGATAATATAAAAGATAAAGAAAAGCTTATAGAAATTAATAAAGAGTATAAATCCTTAGAAGAAACAAAAAAATCTAATATTGAAATTAATGAAAATTTACAAAAACTAATTAATCAACTTAAAGAAATTAATTTGAAACTCTGGAATATCGAAGAAGGAAAAAGGAAATGTGAAAAAAATGCAGACTTTGGTAAAAATTTTATTCAACTTTCACGAGATGTTTATATAAATAACGACAAAAGAGCAAAAATTAAATCTGATATAAATAATTTATTAGGATCTAATATAAAAGAAGTAAAAAGTTATTAGTTGTAATTATATCTTTTTTCCAAAAACTTTATAAAATTGTGAATTATAAAAGTCATTAGCAAATAAATACTTCCAGCAACTATAAACACTTCTACGGGTCTAAAAGTTGTTGATATTATATGTTTAGCTACACCAGTTAAATCTAATAGTGTAACAGTGCTTGCTAAAGAAGTTCCTTTCAGCATAAGTATCATTTCATTTCCATACGCTGGTAATGATTGTCTGATTGCCATAGGCAACTTAATTTTAAAAAATGTATTTATCTTATTTAATCCTAATCCTTCGGCGGCTTCTATAATTCCCTTGTTAATAGTTTCAAATGCTGATCTAAAAATCTCTGAAGAATAAGCTCCAGTATTTAAGGTAAACGCTAGAATCGCACATGTATATGGTTCTTTTAAAAAAATCCAAAGAAAAGATTCTCTAATCCACTCAATTTGAGCAAGACCGAAATATATTATAAATATTTGTACTAATAATGGAGTTCCTCTTAAAACATATGAATAATAGTACGATATGTAGAAAAGTATTTTATTTTTACTAGTTCTCATGATTGCAAAAAATACACCTACAAATATTCCGAAAAATAGAGATAAAAAAGTTAACTGGATAGTTAATTTTGTTGCTTTTAATAGTTTAGGCAAATGCTCAAGTGCAAAATTGATATCCATTTAATATCCCCTACTATAATGTTTTTCTAATCTATTAAATATTCTCATACTAAGAAAAGTTAAAAATAAATATAAAACTGCAGCAAATGAATAAAAAAATAACGGATCTCTTGTAGAGCCTGCTGCAATATAAGATTGTCTCATAATTTCAACCAGTCCTGTTACTGAAATCAAAGATGTGTCTTTTAAAGTAATTTGCCAAACATTGCTTATATTGGGCAAAGCCAATCTCAGCATCTGGGGAATTATTACTTTGTAATAGTAAATTTTCTTTTTAAACCCCAAAACTTCGGAAGCCTCAAATTGTCCTTTATCAATAGATTGAACTGCTCCTCTGAAAACTTCCGTTGAATATGCTCCAGATATAATACCTATAGAAAAAGCTCCAGTTATGAATGCGTTTACTTCAATATATCCATCGTATCCAAAAATTCTGGCCACATACATAATTGCGCCACTTCCACCAAAAAAAAATAGATAAATAACTAAAAGTTCTGGTACGCCTCTAAAAACAGTCGTGTAAAAACTACCAATTAAATTTAAAATTTTAATTTTTGATAATTTAAATGATGCAAAAATTGCAGCTAAGAAAAATCCTATGAATATTGCCGCTGCAGCAACTGCTATGGTCATGAGAGTTGCGAAAAAAAGTTCGTCTCCCCAACCAGTATCTCCGTAAGCTAAAAGTCCCATAGATTTTAAGGCGATAGAATTAAACTATCGCCTTAAAAATTAAATTATTACATTGAAGCGTCAAAGCCAAACCACTTAATGGCTAATTCGCTAAGTTTTCCAGATTTTCTTGCTTGTTTAATGGCTTTATTAAATTTCTTTAAAAGTTCAGTATCATCTTTTCTAATACCAACACCAACTCCATTACCAAATGCTCCGCCAGAAAAAGTTGGCCCGACAAGGACAACTGCTTTTCCAGATTTTTCAGCATAGTCAGTAAAAGCCACTGCTGCTGCTAAAGCCGCATCAATTCTTCCTGCAGCTAAATCTAAATTTACTTCATCCTGAGTTTTGTAAGTTCTAACTTTTACGCTTCCTACATCTCCAGACTCTAAAAAGTTTTGGTGAATAGTCGCTGTTTGCACACCAATAGTTTTTCCTGCTAGGGCAGCTGTTAAAGTTTTCAAAGCTTTTTTTGCTTTTGCTCCACCAGTAGATAAATTTATAGATTGAGGTGTATCCATTCCTTCAAGAGAAGAACCCTTCATAACCGCTAAAGAAGCAACTTCATCCGCATAACCTTGAGAAAAATTAATTGTTTTCATTCTCTCATCAGTAATTGACATTCCGGCCATAATTGCATCATACTTTCTCATGATCAATCCTGGAATCATTCCATCCCAATCTTGCTCAACCATAGTACAATCAGCTTTCATATAAATACAAAGCCATTTAGCAAGTTCAACTTCGAAGCCAATCAATTTTCCAGATTCGTCTTTTGCATTCCACGGTGGATAAGCACCTTCTGTTCCTATTCTTATACTGTCTGCATTTGCGCTTGAAAAAAATATCGCTAGTGCAGCAATAGAAGATAGAAAAAATTTAAATATATTTTTCATATTCCCCCTTAATTAAATAATTATAATAATAATAGTAGGGTTAAAAAAAAGAATATTCCAGAAAAATTAATACGTGAAATAGTTGAATTATACTAGGAATTCATTATGGAAGAGGCAAAATTCCAGCGACAATCGAAGCTAGGTATGACTACTTCATCTAATTTAGCATTTCCAAAATTATGAGAAAGAACTTTTAACCAATTATTTACCTGCTTAGGTTTTTTTGACAAACATCCAACTTGAGCAGTAATTACTCCTCCTGGCTTAAGAATTCTTTTTAGCCCCTTCATGTGCTTGGCTGCTAGATCTATGCAGAATTGATCGTCATTAAGATCAACAAAAATTTTATCGTATTTTGAATCTTTAACTTTTTTTATACTCTCAAAAGCATCTCCCCAAAATGTCTTTACATTATTATTAGCTTTCACTTCACCGCAAATTTTTGGAAGATGTTTCTGACAAACTTTTACGACTTCAGGATCTAGTTCATACCAGTCAATCAAATCAAATCCTTTTGATAAACACTCTCTAGCAACGCCTCCATCTCCTCCTCCAATTATTGCCGCACTAGAATTATCTTTGGATAAATTAAGAGCTGAATTAACGAATTGACCACTATATTTTCTTTCATCTTTCTCTGCTACCTGTAATTCGCTATCTATAAATAAAGAATTACCAAATTCTTCAAGTTTCATTATTTCGATATGTTGTCCAACTTTTGATACAAAATTTTCTAATACGTCATTAACAATATAAAATTTTTGGTGCCCTGGTGTACTATATATATCTTCATACTGACCTTTATTACTTCTATCAAAACTTCTGACTACAGCTCTTTCATGTTTAATTTCACCTTTTAATATGTCTAAAGCTGCTGTTGGAGATATTTTTCCACACGTGAAGAAGTCAAAACTAATTACGCCTCTTTCTGGAAAAGTATGAAAGCTCATATGACTTTCAGCTAAAAGGGCAACACAAGTATACCCTTGCGGTTTAAATACCTTCTCAGAGATATTTAAAACCTCGATTCGAGCCTTTTTCGCGATTTTATATATAACTTTATTGTAAAAATCAGGAGTGTAATCCTTTTTTACTCCTAAAAAATCTATTGTTACGTGTTCTCCAACTTTTTTCATTTTTTTAACGACTCCCTACATTTTTTTTAGCTTGTTATTTTATTTTTTACAACTAAAAATTAGTTTTAAATAACTAAAAAATAGTTGTGAATAAGTTTATGGAGTTTGATTTTGAAAAATAATTGGTCAAAAAGAATTGCAAAGGAATACATAAAAAAGTACAAAAAGCTTGGTTTTCCTACTGATTTGGCGCTTAGAGTCTATTCAACACGTCTGCTTGGAAGAAACAAAGAATTAGTTTTACATGGAGGAGGAAATACTTCTGTCAAAACTAACATCAAAGACATTGATGGAAGAAATTACAAAGTGTTATGTGTTAAGGGAAGCGGATGGGATATGGCTGACATAGAACCTGCCGGACTTCCAGCTGTCAAATTGAACCCTTTATTGACATTAAAGAATAAAAAGTACTTATCCGACGAAGATATGGTTTCATATCAAAAAAGAAATCTAATAAATATAAAATCACCTAACCCATCAGTTGAAACTTTTTTGCATGCTTTCTTACCTTTTAAATATGTAGATCATACTCATGCGGACGCAGTACTAAATGTTACAAACAGGCCTGGATCACTAAATTTTTGCAAAAAAATATTTGGAGATAAAGCAAGTGTTGTTCCTTATGTAATGCCTGGTTTCATGCTAGCTAAAAAGATATATGAAATTTATTCAAAAAATCCAAATATAAATTGTTTAATATTAATGAATCATGGAATTTTTACTTTTGCTAACGATTGTAAGGAAGCCTATGACCTAATGATAAAATATGTATCAAAAGCCGAAAGAGCAGTAAAAAAATTAAAAAGCAAAAAAATTAAACAAATCAAACAATTTTCTACAAAATTTGATCCTAGCGAAATTGCTCCAATAATAAGAGGTCTTTTATCTGAAGATAAAGATCAAAAATTTGTAATCAATTATAGGCTAAATCGTCATCTAAAATATTTCATAAATGGGAAAAATGTCAGAAACTATTCTTCAAAAGGAACGGCCACGCCTGACCATGTAATTAGAGTTAAACCTTTTCCTTTGATAATTACGCCGAAAAAAAATTCTACAATTGCAGAATTCAAACTGACTGCAAAAAAAGCTTTTGAAAATTATAGGAAAAAATACATTCAATACTTTAAAGTAAATCATAAAAAGGTGAAAGGAAGAAAAGTAATGCTGGACACATCTCCAAGAGTTGTATTGATTCAAAATGTTGGAATGTTCAGCGTTGGTAAGGATTTAAATGCAGCAAAAATAGCTGGAGACTTAACTGAAACAAATGCTAGGGTAATAACTTCTGTTGAAGAAACATCTTCCTACAAATTTATTCCTGAAAAAGATCTTTTTGATGTTGAATACTGGTCCTTAGAGCAAGCAAAAATTAAAAAGAAAAAGAAACTACTTGAAGGCAATGTTGTAGTTATTACTGGTAGCACAGGTACAATAGGATTCGAAACATACAAAATGTTTAAAAGTTATGGAGCTGAAGTTGTTTTGCTCGATTACAATTTAGAACGCTTAAAGGAAGTACAATCTAAGATTAAAGATCTTTGTATTCATTGCGATGTAACTAATAAAAAAAGTGTAAAAAAAGCTTTTAAAAAAATATGTGAAAAATTTGGAGGTATTGATATTTTAATTTCAAATGCTGGAACAGCTCCTGGTGGTGCAATAGGAGAAGTAAATGATGATCTTCTAAGAAAAAGTTTTGAAATTAATTTCTTTTCTCATCAAAATTGTGCCTCTGAAGCAATCAAAATAATGAAGAATCAAAATATTAATGGTTGTCTTCTTTTCAATATTTCCAAGCAATCTGTAAATCCTGGGAAAAATTTTGGTCCTTATGGTTTACCTAAATCTGCTTTACTTAGTTTATGTAAACAGTATGCAGTCGATTACGGATCATATGGAATTAGATCAAATGGAGTGAACGCAGATAGAATAAGAAGTGGTTTAATGACGGATAAAATGATCAAAACTAGAGCCAAAGCAAGATCGGTTACTACTGATAATTACATGAAAGGAAATTTATTATTAAATGAGGTGAAAGCTGAAGATGTTGCTAAAGCATTTTTACATTTAGCTGTTTCAAAAAAAACTACAGGTGCAGTTTTAACAGTGGATGGTGGTAATATTGCAGCTTCGTTAAGATAATTCTAACCTTCTTTTTGTTTTCTAATTTTTTCCTCACAAAATTTTTTAACTTTTTCCAGATCGAAAGATTCTGATGTTCGTTTTTGTGCTACTACACATGCTGATATTGATTTTCCTAAGTTATATTCTATAAAATTATTTTTCAGAAAATAAAAAAGCATTGCTACAAATAAAATTGCAATAAATCTTAATAAATTACGTTTCAACATTAGCTCTAATCCTTTCGTATAATAGTCTCGTTTTTATTCCTATATCCAAAAATGGTTGGGGAGGCAACCATGTTGGTTTTATTCTTTCTTCTATTAAATTTATTTCTGTCGAATTTTCATTGCTTGCTTTAATTGCTATTTGTTCGCCAAACAATGTTCCAACTCCTATACCCGAACCATTATAGCAACCAGCTGCAAATATATCTTCATCAATTTTCTCAAATAATTGGGAGCTATTTCTGCTTCTGCATACAACGCCAGACCATGTTGTTTCAATAATATTTATGGGTAAATTTGGAAATCTTTTTTTTATTCCCAATTCATGAAGTTTTTTTCTTTTATTTAAAACATTATGATCTAATGAAAAATTTTTATTAACTTCAGCTGTATTTCTTATTAAAATTCTTCGGTCATGAGTTGTTCTGATCGTAGCTCCCATAGGTCTAACTGGTAAAACTCCCCATTCCTTTGCTTCACCTAAACCTTTGTACTGTTCATCATTTAAAGGTTTTGTCATGCTTGCAGTTAATACTAGAGGAAAATTGTAATTTTTTTTTATTCCTAAAGAGCTTAAAAAACCATTAGTACAAAAAATTATTTTTTTTGATACAATTTTATAATCTTTAAAAATACATTCAATTTGACCGTTATTTTTTTTCCATTTTATAAGCTGGGTGTTTTCTAATAATTGAACATTATTAGGCAAGACTTCAACCATTGCTCTTACGAGTTTCGCGGGATTCAATAAAATTCCACCCTTGGTATATAAACCAGCTTTATAAAAACTTGTACCAAGTCTTCTCTTTAGATCCTTTTCAAATATTATTTCATGAGCTAAATTTAATCCTTTAAGTGTCTTGCTAAATTTTTCTAAGATTTTTACATCTTCTATTTGAGATGAAGCAAAATATTTTCCACATTCGTTCCAGTCACAATTTGTTTGATATTCTTTTACAAATTTCCTTACCGCTTTTATTCCTTCATTATATATAGAGGCTTTCTTTTTATAGGCTCTTAAATCTTTGTTTGAAGTAAAACCATCATTTAATGTTGTATCAACTAAATAACCTGAGTTTCTTCCGCTGGCTCCTTCTCCTGCCAATTTTGCATCAATTAAAACTATTTTAGAATCACTATGTAATTCGGAAATTTTTCTTGCTGCTGATAAACCTGTATAACCCGCACCAATTATAATCCAATCGCAGTTTTGATTTTTGGAAATTGTTTGAATATTTGTTCTCGATGGAAGACTCTTTATCCAACCACATGTTTGATCATTCATTTCGATCATTGAATATTATTAATTATTTGTTTTTCCTATTAGGTTAACCATTAGTACCCCCACAATAATTAAACCCAATCCTGCAATTGTATATAGATTTGGTATTTGATTAAATTTAACAATTCCAACTAATACGGTTGCAACAATACATAGGCCAGCAAATGAAGCATAGGTTATGCCAACGGGAATAACTTTCATTACAAGAGATAAGCTAAACATGCACAAAACAATTGTAATTGCCGTGACAACGCTTGGAATTAATAACGTAAATCCTTGGGCGCTTTTTGCAAAACCATTTGAAGCTGTTCCTAAAATAACTGCAATAATTAAAATTATGTAAGCTGTAAAATTGCTCATTTAAATAATCCTTTCAATCCTTTTTTTGATGCCTCACAAACACCTTTTTCTGTAATTAAAGCTGTAACATATTTAGCGGGAGTGACATCAAAAGCTAAGTTCATTGCTTTACTTTTCTGTGGGTAAATTAATATTTTTTTAAGTTTCTTTCCTTCATCTAAACCTTCAACGTGGGTTAATTCTTCAGAGTTTCTTTCCTCAATAGGAATGTTTTTAAAATCTGTTATATCCCAATCTATTGTTGAGCTCGGTAAAGCTACATAAAAAGGAACATTATTGTCGTGAGCTGCTAGTGCTTTTAAATAAGTTCCAATTTTATTACAAACATCTCCAGTCGATAGAGTTCTATCAGTACCAACAATACACATGTCCACCTCACCTCTTTGCATTAATATTCCGCCTGTATTATCTGCAATAATTGTATTAGGAATTTTTTCCTCGTTTAATTCGTATGAAGTTAAATTAGCTCCTTGATTTCTTGGTCTTGTCTCATCAACCCAAACATGAACGGGAATTCCTTTTTTATGTGCATGATAAATGGGAGAAGTAGCCGTGCCCCAATCAATTGTTGCAAGCCAACCAGCATTACAGTGGGTTAAAATATTTACTTTATCTTTCTTTTTATTATAAATTTCTTCAATAATCTTTAGTCCATTTAATCCAATATTTTCGCAAAACTTAACATCTTCTTCGCAGATTGCTTTTGCTTCATCTAAAGCTACTTTTAATAGTTCATTATTATTAACCCCTGATAATTTTTTCATCATTCGATCTACAGACCATTTAAGATTAATTGCGGTTGGTCTTGATTGAATTAAATCTTCTGAGCTTTTTTTGATAAAACTAAGATCTTTTTTTTCCATAATAGCTAAAACCATACCGTAGGCTGCAGTTCCTCCTATTAATGGCGCTCCCCTAACCTCCATAACCTTTATAGCATTAATTGCATCTTTTGCTGTTTTAAGGTCTTTAATTATAAATTGGTGCGGAAGTTTTGTTTGGTCAATAATTTTTACAGTTTGATTTTTTTCATCAAACCAAATTGTACGATATTCTTTTCCTTCTATTCTCATTTATTTAGAACTCTACCTGCTACTGTCTTTAATTTATCTTTAGTTTTTTTAGTTCTTTTTTCAGGAGAGGTAATGATTGCTACATCTAAACAATTATTTGTTGGATCTTTTGGATCTATATGTTTTTCAAAATTATCTATAAGGTTCTTAATCATATTTTTTGCTTTCGCAGCATTTCCTAGAAGAACTTTTATTACTTGCTGAACATCTACATTTTCGTGATCAGGGTGCCAACAATCATAATCTGTAACCATAGATACAGACGCATATCTAATTTCCGCTTCTCTAGCTAATTTTGCTTCTGGCATATTAGTCATTCCAATTACATCTGCTTTCCACGATCTATATAAATTTGACTCTGCTAATGTTGAAAATTGAGGACCTTCCATAACAACATAAGTCCCTCCTCTTTGGTATTTGATTTCTTCTTTTTTTATAGATTCCTCGCAAGCATTCATTAAGCCGTTTGATGTTGGGTGTGCCATTGATACATGAGCAACTATTTCATCATCAAAAAAAGTTTTATTTCTCGCAAAAGTTCTATCAATAAATTGATCTACAATTACAAATTTTCCTGGAGGTAAATTTTCTTTTAGTGAGCCAACAGCTGAAACAGAAACGATATCAGTAATTCCGATTTGCTTAAGCGCATCTATATTTGCTCTAAAGTTTATTTTCGAGGGTGAAATAAAATGACCCCTTCCGTGTCTTGGCAAAAAACAGACTTCTTTTCCTTTATATTTTATTTTTAAAATTTCGTCTGATGGTTGTCCCCATGGGGTATTCATCTTCAAGAATTCGCGTTCTTTAAATTCTTCTACGTCATAAAGTCCGCTACCGCCTATAATTGCAAGTTTGTTTTTTGTCATAAAATATTATAATTAATATGATCTTTTTAATTAACTTTGAAGTAAAAAATGGATTTAAAAAAATATATTCGTTCTATTCAGGATTATCCAAAAAAAGGGATTTTATTTAGAGATATTACTACGTTAATTAAAGATAAAGATGCATTTAAAAATTGTATAGATCAAATGTCGAAAATACTAAGCAAAATAAATTATGATAAAATAGCGGGAATAGAATCTAGAGGTTTCATATTTTCATCTCCACTTTCATACAACCTTACTAGACCAAATGTTTTAATGAGAAAAAAGAATAAACTTCCTGCAGAAAAATATTCTGAAGATTTTGAATTAGAATACGGAAAAGCAACATTAGAAATTCATAAAGATTCGATCCAAACAAAAGAAAAAATAATAATCATAGATGATTTAATTGCTACCGGAGGAACTGCGACGGCTGCAGCTAAATTGGTAGAAAAATCTGGTGGAGAGGTTGCTGGATTTCTTTTCGTAATAAACCTATTTGATCTAGGTGGAAAAGAATCTTTGGAAAAAAAAGGATATAAATGCCACTCTCTAATTGATTTTCCTGGACATTAATATTAATTCAATTTGGTCTTTTCCAAGATTTTTTACCCATATATGAGTTTATCAATCCAGAAGTTCTGAATTTATATTTAAGATAACTTTTTCTATTTAAAAATCTAAAGAATAATAATTTAATCAAACCAGATATAAAATGGCCTAGCGTATTTTTATAAGCTGTAAAAATATTAAAATGTTTTTTATAAAAATAAAATTTTGACCACATCAAATGCCAGTTTCTAATTAACTCAACATCTTCATCAAATTTTTTATCTACTGATTTTTCTCCAGTATGAACTATTTTTGCTGACTTAATTAAATAAATTTTAAGATTGTTTTTATGACAACGCATATAAATATCATTTTCCTCAAAAAATAAGAAAAAGCTTTCGTCAAAAAAACCAATTTCCTTAATTTTTTCAATGTTAAAAAACATTGCGCAACCTGGAACAAAATTCATTCTTATTTGATTAGTATCTTCTGAACTTATCTCTTGGTAATAATCAGTTTTTTTGTATTCATAATTTTCAACCAAGGGAGCAAGTAAGGCAAAATCAGCTGTTCTTTTCGCTGCATCAAGTAAATTTCTTATAGTATCTTTTTGAACTTCAGTATCTATATCAATATAAAAAGCATACTTTGTATTTGTTTTTTTTAATCCTATATTTATACCAGCTCCATTTCCCAGATTTGTCTCAGAT
>Ga0208764_10001224_pt1 | contig 16766 bp, 11 predicted proteins | sample ETNtaG_18_FD_185762 | JGI IMG/M metagenome (GOLD analysis project Ga0208764, IMG submission 185762) | Marine microbial and viral communities from oxygen minimum zone, Eastern Pacific Ocean - ETNP201302SV91 (SPAdes) (version 2) | ecosystem: Environmental > Aquatic > Marine > Oceanic ... | reverse complement strand
CAAATAAGCACATGAGCTAAAATCCAGATGTTGAAAAATAAATAATGTATCTTTTGCAATAGTCCGGGAGAGACATAACCAAGTAATTTTATTTTAATATTTTGGTGGGTAGTAAATTGCACTCTGTTAGATTCTTCTTTAATATTCTGTGCACCAAGCATCATAATACTTGCTTTCTTTTCAGCAAGTATATGTGCTCCGTGCATAAGGACAGGCCAATGGACTGGATCACTATACTGAATATATATAACTTTCTTCACTTATAGTTCCTATTTATTTCATTTATACAATGTATCAGGGAGGATATATTTATTGTTAAAGATAACAACTAATTATTCATAACAATATCAAGAAGCTGAAGCAGTCTTTTTCTTGAAGTTATCAACAAGACTATAACTATTAATATATTGAGGATTATGATCTCGAAGAAAATTGATAATTGGCTGAATAGACCATAATAACTGGTTATTAGAATTACACTTGATAGAAGAATCATCGGAAAAATGATAGTTCTAAGCACCCATGATAAAAAGTCTATGATTTTATATTCTAAGATCTTGAGAGCTTGATAAAACATAAACCAAGCGTTGGTTAATAATCTAGCAACAATAGTTCCACTTATAGCACCAATTAGTCCGAAATTGATTGTGAAGTAAATTGAAAGAATAAAATTTAATATAGCCTCTATGATTGTCATATTTGCATATGGTGCATGTTTCTCTGTAGCACTCAGAAGTGAGTCCGAAGGCCATGAAAGACTAAATAGAAGGGTAAAAAAAAGCATTAGATAGAAGACTGCATTTCCTGGAAAAACTTCTTTTCCAGCCCAAAATACAATAATAGTCTCCCCAAAAAAAATAAGGTTGATAATTGCTATAAATGCCGCGATGGAAGAGAAAAATATTAAAATATTATATAAAGATCGTAATTGACCAAAATTCTTATTTTTATAAAGGCCTGACATTAACGGCATCTTATTGATACTAACTACTCCTAAGGCTGTTTGAAATAATAATATTAATGTCATTGGAATCGCATACATAGGGACATATTCTGCCCCTATTATTGAACCGATAATTAAATTATCTGTACTATTAAGCAAAGATCCGCTCACCATTAAAATAAAGAAAGAAGCGGTTGGTTTTAACATCCGTTGCGTTATCTTCTTATCTACATGCTTTCTAGAAATTTTGAATTTTGGAATTAATCTTTTTAGAAAAAATTTTGCTCCGAAACTAGGGAAACTATGTGTAATCCCATAAATTAAAGCTAAGGTGATTAATTTAAAGCCAGAAACAAGTGAAATAATAATAGCTGCGTATCTAATTAAGCTTCCTAAAACAATTTCAGATGATTGCTCCAAATGAATATAGTTGAGCCCCCGAAGAACGTTTCTGTATACAAAAAGTGGGTAAGTTAATAATATGCAAGTCACTGTAATAGTAAGTGGAAGAATGCCTTTATTAAATATCTCTAAGTTCAAATAATTTTGAGCAGCAAAGAAAATGTAAAAAATTATTAGGATAGTGAGAGTAATCGTAAAAAATAGATAATATCCTGAAGAAGCAATTTGGCTATAATGATCTATTTTTTTCTCGGAAATATCTTTTGCAACTGCATTAGTAACTACCTGAAGTATTCCAACATTTGATAGATAAAAAAATGAAGTTACAGATAATACCATTAGCCATATTCCATATTCTTCAATTGTTAAATATTTAATAAACAGTGGTACTGTGATTAAGGGACCTATAACACTTACAACTTTTGAAGCTAGAGCTGCAATATTAGCTTTAAATGCAGAGTTTTTAACTTTATATAACACTCAATTACCTGAATAATTTTAAAAAAGCTCTCTTTATAACAAAATCATTATCTAATCCTAGCTCTAACGATCTTTTATAGCCTTGATTAGCAATAGTTTCTCTTTCATCTGAATGAATTAGAAAATGATGTATTTTTGAAACACAGTCTTCGACATCATTAAAATATATAGCCTCGACATTTTCCCTAAATATTCTTTCTTGCATTGAAGACCTTTGAGATAGAAGAAAGCTTCCACAAGCTGTAATTTCAAAATTTCTAAATGACAAATCATCTTTATTAGAGCGAGTAATAAATCCTAACATGATTTTGGATTTATTGATTATTGACCTATATTTTGAATTGTATACAGCATCATTAATTATCACATTAGATCTCGAGCCTATTTTTTTATTAAATTTTCTCCATTCAGCAGAAAAAACATGTATTGATGTTTTTAAATGCCTAGATAGCAGATCAATAAATTCAAGCCTGCTATCATATGGTGTTCCGATGAAAGTTACTTCTAACTCCTTTTTAATATTTTCATCTTTAAAATGGATTCTTTTTTCTGAACATAACGGTATATAAATAATATCCTTAGCATTCAAACTCTTAAGATCTTTGTAGTTAGATCTTCTGGAAATAATATGGTGCGAAAAATATTTAATATTCTTTAAATATAAATCCCAGCATCCATCATGTCTTGTCCCAAAAGGGTTGTCTGGATTATAGCTAACTGTTTTAATGCCCATCTGATGAATGACCTGTAGAGTTTCCTCAAAGATAAATATTGGTTTTTCAAACCAAATTAAATCATAAGCACACTCATTAATTTTTTTAATAATGGCGTTATTAAATTTTTTCAAAAAAATACTTAATTGAAACCTATAGGCGAGAGAAAATTGAAACCTATCAGAGGGATTAATATATTCATTAACATCAATTAAATCCATCTTCTTCACTATTCGTTTGATTGACTCAGATCTCAGATATATATATCCATTTGGATTACAATCACCTACGAAAAGAACTTTCTTTGAAGCAAAATCCACTCTAGTCCTAACTAAAACTTAAACTATAAAACTTTTTTAAAATAAGCAATTGTCTCCTTTAAACCCTCTGAGAGTCTAATCATAGGACGCCAGTTAATTTTTTCTATTGCTAAATCTATTGATGGTCTTCTGCAAGTTGGGTCATCTGATGGCAAAGGCTTATATTCTATCTTTGAATCAGAATTTGTAAGTTCTATAACTATTTGAGCTAACTCTAGGATAGAATATTCTTCTGGATTCCCTAGGTTTATAGGAACAGGATCGTCAATTTCTGTATTCATAACTTTTATTAAACCTTCTATAAGATCATCAACAAAGCAAAAAGATCTTGTTTGCATACCATCACCATAGATGGTGATATTTTGATTTTGTAATGACTGAATAATAAAATTTGAAACGACTCTACCGTCAGATGGGTGCATCTGGGGTCCATATGTATTGAATATCCTGGCTACACAGATATTAACCTCAAGTTGTCTGTAATAATCAAAAAATAATGATTCAGCTGCTCGTTTTCCTTCGTCATAACAAGATCTAATTCCTATTGGATTAACATTACCCCAATAATTTTCTTTTTGAGGATGCTCATTTGGATCTCCGTATATTTCACTAGTGGAAGCCTGAAGTATTTTTGCTTTATTCTTTTCAGCTAAGTTTAAAAGGTTTTCTGCCCCATATACAGATGTCTTAAAAGTCTTAATTGGATCTTTCTGATAATACTTTGGAGAAGCAGGACAAGCTAGATTGTAAATTTGATCAACTGAAAGATTTATCGATTCTATTACATCGTGTTCAATAAATTCAAAATTGTTGTTTGTCTCAAAAATAGAAATATTCTCTTTAAAGCCCGAAGACAAATTATCTAAACAAATAACAAAGTTGCCTTCTTTCAAAAGTTTCTCGCATAAATGAGAGCCTAAAAACCCAGCTCCTCCAGTAACTAAAACCCTTTTTTTATCAAAAGTTGTATTCATCTTAAAAATTTATTTTTTATAATCAGAATCTAAGGCAGAAATAATACCCTCTAAATCTTTCTCATAGTTCCAATCTTTAATAATCTCTTCACTTTTATCTGCCATATCCAAAAGGGTTTCTTTATTAGACAAAGTTTTTTCCAGTATTGCTGTCAATGATTCTAAATTCTCTGATTTGAATATGAAACCATTAATACCATTAATTACCAAATCTTTAGATGAACCAATTTTGTCTGATGCAATTATGGCTGTACTAGCACTCATAGCCTCGTTAATTACTAAACCAAAAGTTTCTTCTTTTGATGGAAGTACCAATAAATTAGCAATTGCATAATACTCTCTTAATTCTCTCTCATTCTTAAATCCTAAAATCTTGACAGTAGAATCTAAATTATAATGTTTAATCTTATTCTCAATGAGTTCAAGGTCTGGACCAGTTCCAGCAAACATTAGCACCATTTTATTTCTTGGTTGTTTATTTATTAATTGATGAAAAGCCTCTAACAGTAAGAGAGGATTTTTTCGATCTATAAGCTTACCAACAAATAAAATAATCGTGGCTTCTTCATCGATATCATTTTCTTTGATTAATCTACCTGAGATCTTTTTCTTTTCCTCATTTGTATATTTATAAAAATCATTATCTACAGCATATGGTGTAAAAAATAACTGTTTCTCTCTAGCACCATAATCCAGGTAGTACTCTTTATTTAAGCTACTTACGTATAATAATGCTGATGCATATCTAACTAATTGTCGAATAAATATATCCTTAAAAAAGTTTGGCTTCGTAGCTAATAAAGTTGACTCAGCTCTGAAAAATATTGGTATTTTATAAAGTGATGCTAGAAATAAAACAATAATTAGAGAAAAATGATTATAGCCATGAACCCAAACTGCATCCCAGTTTTCTTCTTTTAGGGCTTTTGAAATTCCATATACAAAGGGAGTAAAAAAACCCAATTTACTAGTTTTGAATATTTTTTTAAAAAAAACATGATTATAACCCTCTAATAATGGCGTATCCCATTTTGTGATCTGATTAAAGTCTTTATCAAAATATGGTCTAACAGTATGATCACTAATAATGAAAGTTTTGAAATCTATGGAATCTTTATTAGCAATTTTCCTAAGTAGCGGAGCTTGATAAGGAATTGGGTGTGTAACAAAATATGCTAATTTATAAGGTCTTTTAGAATTTTCTTTTAGCATGTTTTGAGTTGAAACTAATTTCTATTTTCTATTGATTCATCAATTATAATATCCAAAACATCTAAAAATGAGATCTCATATTCCCAATTTAGAACTTTCTTTGCCTTAGATGAATCGCCATAGATATCCATTATTTCATTAGGCCTATAAAGATCCGTATTTACCACTATTTTATCCCTAGAAATATTTAATTTGTCAAATATATAAAAAACAACTTCCTTTAGACTTATAGATCTACCTGATGCCAAAATATAATGGTCTGGCGTCTTATGCTGCATCATTAAATACATTGCTTCAACATACTTAGGCGCATAACCAAAATCTCTTTTTATATCTATATTGCCTAGCTCTAGAATTTCTTTCTTCCCTTCTAGGATTTCAAATGCAGTATTAAGAATTTTTTTAATAATAAAATTCTCATTCCTTAAATATGATTCATGATTAAAAGAAATCCCTGAAGTACAAAACATATCAAAAGATTCTCTATAATTTACAGTTAGCCAGAAAGAGGTGCACTTTGAAACAGCATATGGACTAACAGGATATAATGTTGAGTCTTCTGTTATCGGTAAAGAATTTACGTTGCCACACATTTCACTACTTGATGCCTGATAAAACTTTATTGTTTTGTCTGTTTGTCTTATGCATTCAAGTATTGTTGCAACTGATAAAGTATTAAAGCTTAAGGTCAAAATTGGATCTTGATAAGATTTAAAAACAGAGCTTTGTGCTGCTAAATTATAAAACTCAGTTGGTTTATACTCTTCTAAAAGATTTGTAACATCATTTTCATCTGTTAATTTGCATTGTTGCCATTCTATTTGCTCCACAACAGACAAATACTCAAGTCTCGATTTATTAATATTCGCCGAGTCCTTTACAACGCCTATGATTTTGTAGCCTTTTGATATAAGTAGTTCAGCTAAGTAAGCGCCATCTTGGCCTGTTATTCCAGTTATAATTGCTACATTATCAGACATGATTTATAAACTTCTACTGTTTGAATTAAGAACTATTATTTTTCAACTCTTCCATATACGTCATCAAATCGAACTATATCATCTTCACCTAAATAATCACCCATTTGTACTTCTATAATTTCTAGTATCTGGTCACCAGGATTTTCAATTGAGTGAGTCATTCCTAGAGGTATGTGAACAAATTCACCTCTATCAAGGAGAATTATATCTTCGCCTTTGGTTACTTTTGCAGTTCCATTTACAACAACCCAAAACTCCTCTCTTTTATGATGCATTTGTAATGAAAGTTTAGCTTTCGGGTTAACTGTTAATCTTTTTACTTTAAAACCCTCATCTTCATCAGTTGAATCAAAAGTACCCCATGGCCTAGTTACTTTTCTATGAAATACTGCCTCTTCTCGTTGGTTTTCATTTAGTGATTTAACAATATTTGCTATCTTTTCTGATTCACTTTTACTTGCGACCAAAACAGCGTCAGACATATTTATTATGATTAAATCATTGACGCCTACAGCGGCCAATAATCCTGACTCTGAGTAGAGAAAACTTGAAGCGGTAGATTCTGTAATAACATCTCCGCTAATTGAGTTTTCCTTTTCATCTAACTTACTATTTGCCCAAAGAGAGCTAAAAGATCCTAAGTCGTCCCAACCAGCATCTAAGCTGATAGTACTGATATTGGTTTTAGTTGATAATATTTTCTCCATGACTGCGTAATCTATTGATATATCTGTACATTGCTCAAAACTAGCTTTATCAAGTCTGAAAAAATCTTGATCATTTTTTGCTTTTTTGACTGACTCAGAAGCATACTTTTTAATATTAGGTGCATACTCCTCTAATGCATCAGCGTAGGCTGTATTCTTAAAAAGAAACATCCCACTATTCCACAAATAGTTACCAGATTTATAGAATTTATCTGCATCCTCATGGTTTGGTTTCTCAACAAACTTATCCACTATATGGTAATTATTTTCATCACTATTTTTCCCTTTTTTTATATAGCCGTAGTTTGTATTAGGCCCATTTGGAACAATGCCAAACAAGGTAAAATCAAATTTATCTGAGATATTGATTGCATTCTCAATTGCTGCACCAAAGGACTCTATATCATGGATTAAATGATCTGAAGGCAAAATAAGAAGTAGCGCTTCCTCACTCCCGTTTTGGGAAAGATATTCCGTAACAGCTGCAATTGCTGGGGCTGTATTACGACCGATAGGTTCCAGAATTATTGCTTCTTGCTTTATACCGATTTGCTTGATTTGTTCTGCAATAATAAATCTATGTTCATCATTGGAAATGATAATAGGTTTAGAAAAATTAATATTTTTAAGTTCATTAAAACGGGTCAATGTTTCCTGAAATAATGTATTTTTTGAAGTTAAAGGGAGAAATTGCTTTGGATATGACTCTCGAGAAAGAGGCCACAGTCTCTTTCCTGACCCACCACATAAAATTACTGGTATTACCTGCATTAGCAACTTTTAAGAATCAGTATGTTTCCTGTAATCGGAGATAATATTTTTTATGTAAGTAATTGAGATTATCGAGAACGCTGAAAGCATTAAACCTATAATGAAGGAAACAATCACTATATTTCTCTTACTCGGAGCATATTTTTTTTCGGGCACAACGGCAGGATCAATGACTTTGAAGGCATATTCTTCTCTAACATTTGCTATCATTATTTTCTTCGTTAATTCTTCCATTAAATTAAACATCACAGTGTCTAGAGAAGCGCTAGTAGATTTTGACTTACTAAGTTGTGCTTGCATAAAGTTTATGCTCTTTTGATACTCATTAGTTTCTTGTTCTCTTATTTTGCTGTTTAAATCTTCTATTATTTGATTTGCCCATTTTGCAGCTAGAACAGGGTCATTCCAAATCACTGAAAGAGTAATCAAGTTAGTCCTTCTATCCAAATCAACTTCTATTACATTAGTTCTCAATAGTTCATAGGTTTGAGCTGCTGTTGGTTCACCTTCTAACCATTGATTTTTTTCGTCATCCCAGCCCTCCGCAAACAGTTTGTTTCTAATTCCTCGTTTCTGTACAAACTCTTCTAGAAATGATCTAGAGGTTAATATCGCTAAGGATCTATCAGTTTTGTCAACCACTCCAGTACCACCAACATTTATTCCAGCTATTGCAGCGAGGCTAGAATATTGTCTTGATAATGAGGCTAAACTTTCTCCTTCTTCAGCGTTAGAAATAATGATTACATCGGCCCTGAATAATGATGTGGCCACTAATGCGTATAATAATCCTGCTAATGATGGGATTAGAACTGATAAAAGAAAAACATCCCTATTCTCTTTAATTAAATCTAGGAGTAGAAAAATAGATCTTGACTGTTTTTGATTCATAACGATGATTAAATTATTCTATCCTTGAAAAAACCTGATATTTAGATCAATCAAAACTATTAACAGCTGCAGCAGTTAAGGCCATTTGATAAATAATTTGTGTTATATCATTTGCAGCTTTAAAAGTATTAAATTGGCTAGTTTCTACAGGTACAACAATTGTGTCGCCTGGCTCAAGGGTATTACGTGCACCTCTAAAGAAAGACCCGGTATTTGCTTCAGATCCTATGAGGATTTCACCATTAGCCTTCACGAGATAGCTGCTATTTAAATCTGCAAACTTAGTAGTTCCGCCACTTAAATTTATATAGTCCCTTATCTCAAATTCATCATTAAATAGATGGGAGGTAGGAACAAAAACTTCACCTATAACGGATATAGACTGCATTTCTTTAGGAATAGCAAGAGAATCCCCATCCTCAAGAATGATATCTGTATATTTTCCATTAAGAATTGCATCAAGATCAATTACCAACCTGCCTATTGCTAAATCTTCTTCGCTACTTGTATCTAATATTTCAAGAACAGGTGCCAAAGAATTAGCTGTTTGAATTTCGGTACCTAGACCAACTTGAGTAGTTCCTAAAATTAATTCTCTTTGCAGTCTAGCAGTTGCATTTGATAGCCGTTGTTGTTCAGATTTCTTTATTGCTTCCCTCAAGAAAACAGCTCCTTTATTAAAAGCAGTCTCTTTAAGTCCGCCAGCTCTATTAATTAGATCGCTCATAGTATCGCCATCTTGAAGCGGATACCAACCTGGAAAATAGACTTCGCCTTTAACTTCAGCATATTTTTGAACATCTTCTATAGCTTTAATTAAAATCTCATCTCCTGGCTGAAGTTTTGTAGATTGTGTTTCATTATTCAAACCTGATAAACTCAATCTCGTTATTTCGTATTTGTTATTCTTGATTGTTTTCCTTGTAAGCTCAATATCCTCAACAAAAGCTCTATCCTCCAAACCGCCTGCAGCATCAAGAATTTGTTTTAAATCCATATTCTTTGTTAAAGGATATTCCCCAGGAAAATGGACATTGCCATCTATTTTTAATAATTGTTTAGGCGTTGTTGAGCTAGACTGCCTTTTGAGAATAGACATAAAAGGCCCCAAAATGACTTGCCTATCTCCAGCTGATATTGATTCGTCTTGATTAATTTCTTCTGATACTCGTGAATCAAATTCGGCTGCAACAAAGCCCCTTGATTCATACTGAGGAAATAGAGTTCTTTCTATCAGTTCTACCTCATTATCCTTAACAACAACCATTTCAAGATCGTTGTTTACAATCTCAGAAATATTCGAGCTACCAGGCTTAATTAAAAATTCAGCAGCTCTATAGCCTTCAGTTTGATATCTTTGATACTCAGACCTTTGGATTACTTCAATCTTATTATTTCTTACTACAATTAATTCTCTTTCAGGGTTTATCTTCATCTGATTATCACCCATCTCATCCTGAAGAGCTTCACTCTCTTCTGTTGCCCTCTTAGAGAAAAATAATATTTCATCTCTAGGTTTTAAAATGATATTTACATCTGATTCAATATCCCTTGAAAGCACTTCATCTAAATCAATTTGAAGTGGGCTGAATAGCCCTGTTGTCTGATCCTCACGTTTTATAACAATATAGTTTCTATCTGTTTCTGGTAGGAGATCAGATGTTGACCTAATTATATCTGTAATTCTTAGGCTTTCTTTCCATGGATAGAAGCCTGGCTTCTGAGTATAGCCAGTTAAAAGAATAACATCCTGCATAGTATTGATAATTGGATATACATTTAGAATATCTCCATCGTTAAGTATCGTATCTGTATTACTCTCTTCTGAAAGATCTATATTTTTCCGAGTGAAACCACTAGTCTCATTTGTTTTTATAACTTTTTCGATCTCAGCAATCTTATTATCTGCAGTAGATAATAAGCCGCCAGCAAAAAGCAATAGGTCTGATATTGTTTCTCCTTCTTTTAATTCGAAAATTCCTGGTCTTCTAACTTCTCCTGAAATACCTATTGAATTCTTGACTGGTGGAATAAATATTACATCGCCAGATTTTAATGTTATGTCTTTAGAATTATCCCCCTTTAGAAGAAAATCATAGAAATCAAAGCTTTGGATTTGTGTTCCATTTCTTCTGACTTGTATATCTCTTAAAGAACCCTCAGTCCTGATTCCGCCACTTGCAAACAAAGCATTTGTAAGTGTAGACATAGAACTTAGTGTGTATGTACCCGGCTGATACCCTTCTCCTACCACAAAAACTTGTATAGACCTTAAAGCCCCCATAGAAACATAAGCTTGAAGTCCTGAGGTGTAACCAGAAACAACTTCAGAAATCCTTTGTTTAGCTTCTATGAATGTTAGGCCAGCTAGTAGAACAGGAGCAATATCTTTAATTAGTAAATAACCATCTCTAGTAATTTCACGAGTCCATTCTTCATTGATTGTTCCATATAGCATTACCTTCAGTTGATCTCCTGGGCCAAGTATATGGTCCTCAGGAATAGGCATATCTTCTATTGGCAAGAATGTTGTTGGTGCATTAAAAAATAAATCATAACCAAAATATTTAAGATCTTGATCTGTTAATTTTGGCTGTGGTTTGAGTTCAAATGAATTAGGTCTTTTTATAAGTTTGGGGTTTTCTAATTCCTGAATTTGTTTTTTAATAATTTCAGTTATTCTCTCTTCTTTCAATTTTGTAAGAGTATCTAAGTCTTCTTGGTTGATATAATCTGGAAGAGCGTTAGGGTCAACGGGTGTATCGGGAGTTGAAAACTGACTAAGCTCTTCTACGCCCAAAGCCTGTGACAAATCTTCGAGTTGTGACTGTGCAGTCGTAAAAGCTAGTGCCATAGGCAATACAAGCAATACGATCAAAAAATTACTTTTAAAAAACCTTTTCATATTACAATCTGTAAATAAGGGTACATATAATACATTAAGCTTATTAAAAAACATTCCTTTTTGATAGTGATAACAATTTGTTACATAAGTTTTTGGAGTTAATTAATTAGGTGACAGGTAAAACTATAATCATTGGTGCAGGACATGCGGGGGGCATGACTGCAGGTTTTTTAAGAAAGAAAAAATATGATGGAGAAATCCTATTAATCGGCCAAGAAAATCACTACCCCTATCAAAGACCGCCATTGTCAAAAGACTTCTTAACAAACCCCATAGAAGATAAGCGTCTTTATTTAAAATCTAATGAGTACTATGAAAAAAACTCTATTGATGTACTTACTGGTCTGAAAGTAACAAATATCAATAGAGAAAAGAAATGCTTAACTCTCAATAACGGAAAAAATATTGATTTCGAAACAGTAGTTTTTGCTACTGGAAGCTTGGTAACAAAAATAAATACCGAATGCAGTGGTTCTGATATAAATTATTTAAGAACTATTGAAGACGCAATTAAATTAAAAAATAACTTATCAAATAAAAGAAGTATTACAATAATAGGAGCTGGCTATATAGGTTTAGAAGTAGCTTCAAGTGCTAGAAAACTTAATTTAGATACAACCATTATAGAAATGGAAGATACTGTCATGAAGCGTTCAGTTTCAAATGAAGTATCTGATTTCTTTCAGAGCGAACACACAAAACATGGAGTTGAATTTCTACTCAATAGATCTGTAGAAAATATAAAAGATCACAACGGAAAGAAAGAAATAATTTGTAGTGATGGAAGAATCATTCACTCTGATTGCATAGTAGTGGGTGTGGGCGTAAAACCCAATATAAAACTAGCTGAAGATATAGATTTAGATTGCAATAATGGAATACTAGTAGATGAAAATGGATGCACTAGTGTCCCAAATTTCTATGCAGTAGGAGATGTTGCAAATCATTTTAGCAGTATCTATAAAAAAAGATTGCGTCTTGAATCTGTTCAAAACTGCATTGATCAATCAAATACTGTGGCGGCCTCTATAACTGGAAAATATGAGCCCTACGACTCTGTTCCTTGGTTCTGGTCAGATCAATACGATATCAAATTACAAATTGCTGGAATAAAGGATCATTATGATCAAAAGATTACTATAGGAAATATCAAAGAAAGAAAATTCTCAGTTCTTTACTTATGTAATAAAAAGCTAATCTCTATCGACTGTATCAACAAACCGAAAGATTTTATGGCAGGCAAAAAATTAATACATAAAAAAAATGCTATAGACACATTAGACTTATCAGACCCTAAAATTAGTCTCAGTGATCTTCTTAAAAAATGAACATTCGAGAGAAATCAATTAGAAAAATATTCATCTAAAAATTTCTCAAATTCTTTTTGTGGTTTTTTATCCTCTACTGTTTGCAATGAAATGGAATTCTTTTGTTCGGTTTCTAGTTCTTCCCACAATTGATTAGAATTATTTTTTATAGACACATATCCCTCTAGGTATTTAGTACCTAATTCGTATCCAAGTTGATCCATAGTAATATTTTTTTTCAAGACTAAATCCAAAAGTCTACTAGACGGTGTCTTATCGCTTTTTGTTATTCTTTCACTAATCTTAGCTATTGATTCATGGAAATGATTTGATTGACTGCCAAAATTATCTGCTAAAATTTGCATTTCTTCTATTATTTCTAAGGCCCAGTTATTTAATAGAACCTTTTTGTGATTATTAATTAGTCTTAAACCTGGTTTTCTTCCCTCAATAGCAACCTTCTTATCATTATTCTTATATTTATTGAATTCATCGCTCGAAATTTTTTTGCTCTCTTTAAGAGTGCAATACAAGCTAAAAATTTCTAAAAAATTTAAGGTATCTTGATCTATACCAACAGGATTAAATGGGTTGAGATCTATGGACCTTAGCTCTATATAACTGATACCAGTATTTACAATGTTGTGAATTTGTCTTGTATTCATGAATGCATTGCTTTTAGGTCTAGCAATTGCATAATATTCATCTTCAATCTGAAGTTGATTTCTGTTTAACTGATTGAAAAACCTTCCTGTCTTTAATGGTATCTCTGTAAATGCTTCATTTGGCTCCTCTGTAGCACTCCTAAGATCCCTTATATACCCTTCTATTGAATTGAATGAAACAGCTAATTTTGATTGATTATCATTTTGGTAACCTAGGTCACTCATTCTTAGGGAGGTCGCAAAGGGAAGAAAATAATCCTCTTTTTTTGAGTTTTCAAAAGCATATGATTTATTCAAAAAATGCTTCGAAACAATCGGAGAACAACCGAATAAGTAGATTAGGAGCCAGTTGTATCTATGCAGATTTCTTATAGCTCCCATATAAATCTCATTTTTCAAAGATGTAGTCTTTTTTTTGCTTGAAAGAAATATATCGTTTTCCCAAATCTCTTCTGGCAATGAATAGTTAAAATGGACTCCTGAAATTGTTTGCATCAATTTACCATATCGATTTGACAAACCATGTCTGTATACCTCTTTAAAAATTCCCTTGTTAGTCTTCCCATACTTGGCGATTGGAATTTCAGATTCTTTGACTTTAGAAGGTGGCATACTTAAAGGCCACAAAATTTCTCCATCAATTTTCTTGGATGCGTAGTGATGAAGATTTTCTAAAAAAGCTATGACACTCTTATTTTGATTAAAAGGCGGAGTAATAAATTCAATCTGTGCATCAGAAAAGTCAGTAGTGATATATTTGTTATATAAAGCAGATCCTAAAACATGATCATGTGGAATTTTGGATAATTTTAAATCAGATACCCTTAAAGATTCTTTCTCAATTCCTATATTTCCTAGCATTAAAGCAATATCAAAATCTTTAATATTTATTGATTTAGTAATCATAATAGCTACATTAATTGATGTAACGGAAATATGCTAATTTAGAAAAATTACTTTATTGTCTTTTTTTTGCCGTGGTAGAAAAACCTGAGAATATTTTCCCAATAGACCATTGTTTCCTTCTTTGTGAATCAACTTCATCGCTTGCATTAATCATTAAACTATAGAGATTTCCTGAAGCAATCTTAGCTCCAGCATCTTTTGTTAATGGAGCCCATGCAAATCCAGTCACTTCTCTAGTTTCACTATTCTGATAGAAAAGGTTCATAGGTAAAGTAAAATAAATCCATTTACTAAAACTACCTTCTCCAACACATTCTGAATCACAATCAGTTAGAGCAAAACCAGCACCAACAGTTGCTCCTGTGTTAAACCTTCTCGATAGGTCAAAATGGAAACCTACATCTTTCGCTAAAAACTTGCCGAAACTAGATTTAAATCTTAGATCATAAAAAGGTAAATCATTGTAATAAGTAATAAAAGCAGTGGTTGTTTCATAATCAAGAAATGAAAACTTCTGATCATAATCTCTTTGTTTAACCCAATAGATATCTGCGCCTATTGCCCAATCTCTATGGTCAGGCATATATATCACTTCACCTCCGACACCACCATACATCCACTCTAAAATTCCTGCCATAAAATTACCTTTTAGGTTTCTGCTAAAATCAACTGAATAATCAAGTGTTAACTTCCTAATTCCAGTTTCTCCTTCTGTTAAGTAAAGCCTCCTATCTTGCCTTACATGATGTAATTCGCCATCAGGTGTGCTCCAAAGATATTTGTCATAATTATTGGCCACATTAATACCAATTCTTGACTTCAGAAATAGGCCTTTTTTTATGGCGTATTCAGACGCTAACATTAACTCCAATTGCCAAAAATAAAATTTAATTTGATGTTGAAGGGTTCCCCTCAAATGAGGAGTAATGGACCAATAAAAATTAGGGTATAATTCCTCATTCTCAAAGACTTTGTATTCATTGGGTAATGACAAGTCAATTGAATCAAAATTCGTTTTTTCTTCTTGAAGATAAACGTACTGCTCTATCTCTTCGCCTTTAGCAACAACCTCTACCAAGTCTTTATAGGAAATTGATGCGCTGAGGGTTTGCATGCCATGGTCATTATTAACGACGGTGATTGTTTCAATATCTTTAGGTACATTGTTAGCAACAATAACGCTCGCAAGATTTACAGCCTTCATTGTATCTAAAAACCTACTTTGGCTGATTTCAACAATTGCTTCATTATCATCAAACATTATTTGTTGTGTTATAAAACCAACATTAGCAAGCTGCCACGTTATTAGATCTGTTAAGCTTTTAAGTGACTCATCATCATAATCGTTAATAGATTCGATAGTCTGAGGCTTAAGATCCCCCCATGGCGGACGATATCTAGGTTTGGGCTCATAGTTTAGGTTTGTATTTATATATGCATTTGCATATATAGTGTTGCCTCTAACATAACCAAGGCTAAAATTTACGACATCTCTCTCTGATGGTTTAAATTTATATGAAATACCAAAATTAAATGGAGAATTAACTTCAAAAATATTGCCAACTTGATCAAATTTAGTCTCCTTACCTCTAAGCGCTGAATATGATTTTGAGTCGTATTCAAGACTATATTTTATATTTGAAGTAGGCGATGAATACTCTAGGCCGCCAAAAAAAGCAGCGTCTTCTCCACTAAAAAAAGAACCAAGATTAACAGTCCCGCCTAAATCTTCAGGATTTCTTCTAAAATCAAAAGACTCTGTTATAAGTGATAGAGGATTACTAATGTGTGCTTTTCCACCAAGGGCGCCCCAACCAATTCCAAATGTATAGTCAATGTTCTTTATTTTCTTTGAAGCGACTATATACTCACTTGAATCGATGCCTGTGCCGCCTAAGTCTAATAATCCTATAGCAATTTGTGGAAAAGCCTCTGTTTCATTAAACAATTTTATCTTTACATCAATTCCCTTATCTTTAAAGCTTTGAGGGCTTCCAGGATAATAAGACTTATACTGACCTTCTGTATACCTTACAACTCCCTCCAACCATGGTAGAAATTGCATCCTGCCGTATAGTCTGTTAAACGGTGTCTCATGTGATAAGCCAAATGCAAATTCTCCATCTTGAGAAAATCTAGCAGTTGGCACTTGTAAAATACCAATCCCGCCATATGTATTAGAGTTATATTCATCACCTTCATACCCTAAATTCTCAGCATTTACAGAATTTATTATTAAAGTAAATAGTAGCAATACTATTGAGGTATTCTTAGACCACCAGCTTGGACTAGTTAGGTTAATGTTAGGCAAATTAGCTACTCTACTTGAAACTCTACTTGAAGAGTTAATCAACTAACTATTAAGTACAGCCTCCTGGTGCTGTAGCACATGTAGCAGCAGTTGCACTTGTAGCAGCAGTTGCACTAGTTGCTGATGTAGCAGCTGTCGCAGCTGTTGCTGAAGTTCCAGCTGTGGCTGCTGTACCAGACGTAGCACTTGTAGCACTAGTTGCACTGGTTGCAGACGTTGCACTGGTTGCAGACGTTGCGCTAGTTGCAGACGTTGCGCTAGTTGCAGACGTTGCACTGG
>Ga0208764_10001221_pt1 | contig 16774 bp, 20 predicted proteins | sample ETNtaG_18_FD_185762 | JGI IMG/M metagenome (GOLD analysis project Ga0208764, IMG submission 185762) | Marine microbial and viral communities from oxygen minimum zone, Eastern Pacific Ocean - ETNP201302SV91 (SPAdes) (version 2) | ecosystem: Environmental > Aquatic > Marine > Oceanic ... | reverse complement strand
GTATAAAAATCAAAACAACCTTACATTTATTGAAGGAAACGCAGAAGATTTACCTTTTTCTGATTCTAGTTTCGATGTTGTTTACAATGTTGAATCTTCCCATTGTTATGGTAATATGTCTAAGTTCGTAGAAGAAGCGTATCGTGTGTTAAGAGACGGCGGAAGTTTTTGTTGGACCGATTTTCGTGATGATAAAACGATGGAATTAACAGAGCAGATATTTTTAGATGCAGGCTTTAACATAGTATCTAAGAAAGATATAACACAAGAAGTACTAGATGCTCTTGATTCAATAAATGATGCTAAGAAAGAAAGAATCAGCGAATTAGTCCCCAAATCCATCCGTCGTAGCTTTGAGACATTCGCTGGGGTTCAAGGAACTCCTGTCTATGAGGCATTCAAAAATCAAAAATTAAAATATTTTTGTTTTCAAATGTCTAAATAATTAATATTGTTCCAATACTAATTCTGTTTGAGTAGATGTAATTTCTCCGGGTGCTGCTAGCCACATTCGATCTAGTAAATTTCTTAGTGAAACAGTATCGTCTACATGCACGACGGCAACCAAATCTGCGTCTCCACTAATCTCGTAAATGCACTCGACTCCTGCCCAACCTGAATATTCTCCTGCTAAGGTTCCGATTTCAACTCCTGAACCGACTTTAAGACGAATCAATGCAGTCAACCCTATTCCTGATTCACGTATAGTATAGCCTCTAATTACTCCATTGTCTTCCATCTTTTTCATTCTAGTTCTCACGGTTCTTTCAGTTACATCTACATTTTTTGCAATGTCTACAAAAGGTGCTCTACCTGAGTCTCGAAGATAAGTTAAAATTGCTCTATCTAAAGAATCCACGTCTACCATGTTTACTCCGCAAAGCGAACCCTTTTTGATTCTTTTCGTATATTTGGGCGTAATAGTGAATGCACATTTTTCCGTTTTCAGGTAGATATTCTTCCTTATTTTCTTTAAATCAAATTAAGTTGCATTCAAATGGGTCGCCGGTATTTCAATGAATATGACAGGGGATGAGGCGCTGACTCATCTCCGTGTTCAAGAGTATCTTGATGATGTTTCAAATCTTAATTTATCAATGTCAAAATCTCAATGGTATAATATTGATGTAGCCGCCCTCCTTTCCAATTGTAAGTTAATAGGACACGAGATTGACAAAGCAACTGGGGCATCCATATTATTCTTGGAAAAAAGCGTAATTATGTGTTGTCCGAATTCAGGGAAAATGTGTCATTATCCAAAACATCTCGTACACTGTTTTGTTGAAGATAAGAGAGATACAAAAATTGATATTGATGGGGTTATTTTTCATGCAGAACTTTTTTCCATAACTCCTTCTGAAGAACAATTGCATTGGGAAGAATTTTGTTGTTCAGAATTAGAAATCCCTACAATTCAGACGAGAGTATCACGTTGGTTAAGTTGGTTAAATTCCTAAGACTTCAATCACAACATTCAGACCATTAGTGCTTGTGGACGTGTCAATGAGCGGCGTCATCACCGACCTCAAAGCTCGCACAATACTTGATTCAAGAGGCAACCCTACCGTCGAAGTCGATTGTTATGTTGACGGTATTCTTTCTGGCAGAGCGGCCGTCCCTTCTGGTGCAAGTACGGGAAGTTATGAGGCCGTAGAATTACGCGATAATCAAGAAAATTGGGCAGGCAAAGGTGTCGATCAAGCAGTTAATAACGTCAATTCAAAAATAAAGAATCTCTTAGTTGGTTTAGAAGTTTCTAACCAGAAAGAGATAGATGCATCCATGCTGATTTTAGATGGTTCGGAAAACAAGGGTAATTTAGGTGCGAATGCAATACTCGGTGCATCAATGGCAGCAATAAGGTCAGCAGCTTCCGAAGCAAAACAGCCTCTTTGGTCATATATATCAGATCAAGAGCCTAGTTTGCCGATTCCATTAATGAATATTCTAAATGGAGGTGCGCATGCTGCTTCAAATGTAGATGTGCAGGAATTTATGGTAGTTCCACATGGATTTGACAATTTCTCAGAGTCTCTTAGAGCGGGAACCGAGATTTACCATTCGCTAAAGTCAGTATTGAAGGAAGAAGGATTACTTGGAGGCGTAGGAGACGAGGGAGGTTTCGCACCAAATCTTCCTAGGAATGAAGAAGGGCTTAGGTATCTAGTAGGGGCTATTGAGAAAGCGGGTTATTCACCGGGTAGTCAAGTCTCTATTGCATTGGATGTGGCTGCACAAGAATTCTATGATGGAGAACATTATCATATTGATAATAAATCCATTAATGGAGAAGAATTGGGGGCATTATATTCCAACTGGTTAGATAATTATCCAATAGTTTCTTTAGAAGATCCATTTGGAGAAGATGACTGGGATTCTTGGATTAAATTTACTGAGAAAGAAGGGCATAGAGTCCAGATTGTAGGAGATGATTTGTATGTTACTAACCCGTCAAGATTACAGAAAGGAATCGATGAACAAGCATCTAATGCCATATTGATTAAATTAAATCAAATAGGCACAGTTACAGAAACATTACAAGTTATTGAAATGGCACGTCAATCAAATTTTGGAATTATAATTTCTCATAGGTCTGGAGAAACGTCTGATGATATTATTGCAGATATTTCAGTAGGCACTAATTCAGGCCAAATTAAGACTGGTGCTCCTGCTAGAAGTGATAGAACTGCAAAATATAATCAGTTACTAAGAATAAGTGAGATATGCACTAAATATACTGATTTATTCTAAAGACCCTAGGATAAGAGGTAAGACAATAGTTGCATCTGATTCAATAATAAATTTCGGTGTTTCAATATCTAATTTCTCCCAACTTATTTTTTCGTTAGGAGGGGCACCTGAATAGCCACCATATGAAGCACTAGATTCAGATATCTGTGCAAACCAGGACCACAAGTCTACATTTATGCCTACATCTTGCCTTAACATTGGTACAACACATATTGCAAAGTCTCCTGCAATCCCTCCCCCAACTTGCAATAATCCCGTGGGCGAATCATCTTCACGATACCAATCCGCCAGTGCTTGCATGGCATGCAAACCACTCAAGACAATATCCTGAGAAGATATAGTACAATCAATCACTCTAGCTGTTAGAATATTACCTAGCGTTGAGTCTTCCCACCCTGGTACAAAGATAGGCAAATTTGCATCTGCTGCAGCCAAAAGCCAAGAGTTTTTTGGATCCGCATCGTATTCTAAGTTTCCATGTAACAAAAGGTCATACAAATATTCATGCGGAAATCTCCTATCTCCAACAGCATCAGCATCTTTCCAGAGTTTAATTAACGACTTTTCTACACGTCTAATTGCTTCTTCTGGTATAGCAACATCAGTCACTCTATTCCAACCGCTCTCTTGTAATTCTTTATCTTGCTCTGCAGTCCAACTTCTCCAATTCTTAATTTTTTTATACGATGATTTCGCAACCAAATTGAACAAGTCTTCTTCAAGATTTGCGCCGGTACAACATATTGCGTGTATTTTTTGAGATCTTATTGCAGGTGCAAGTGTTCGTCCAATTTCTGCGGTTGACATAGCTCCTGCTAATGTAATCATCATTCTTCCATCATTATTTAAAAATTCACGTAAAGATTCACAACATTCTGCAAGCGCACCTGCGTTGAAATGTTTGTAATGGTGTTCAATGAAATCTTTAATTTCCATCATAAAACCTCAATGTCTGAATCTTTGAATTTCACTTCTACTTATCTCTTTAATTCCACTCATTTCGTTAACAAGACCTTCTTGAATGATGTCGATAATCTGATTCGGATTTCCTTTACCACAAGTAAATGCATCAATGGCTAACAAGCCTTTTCCATAGTAGCAATGAGCACTCACATGACTTTCATCAAGAAGAATCACTGCAGCAAAACCAGTTGGACTTTGTGTTCCATCAAACTCTTCTACATGTGCATGAACTTCTCTAACATTTGCTTTTTTAACAGCATATTGCATTAATTTCAACATCCAGTCTCCACTTTTATTATTAAAATCGCATCCAATATAATCTACAAAAACTTGTTTCCCCTGAAATTTATTCATTTGCAAGCCTCTTTTGGAAATTATTCGGCATTATACTTTAATTTTAATTTTACTTCACTAAAGTAACCATTTTTTTAGTCTACTTAATCCTTCTACAATTACTTCTTCATCAGCCGCATATGATACTCTAACAAACCCCTCTCCTCCTGTTATTAATGAGGCCGGAATCAACTGTACACCGGCTTTTAACGCACCATCGGCAAATTCAATATCAGTCATTCCAGTCTCAGTTATATCGACGAATGCATAGAATGCTCCTTCTAAATCTCCTACTCTTAATCCTGGAATCTCAGATAATCCCTTTCTCATAATTTCTCGCCTTTTCTTATATTCAGAATTGAACTTTTCCACATCTTCATCACAGGAGAGTGCGTGCCTAGCAGCTTCCATCATGAAAGTAGGAACATGAGATGCAGAATTTGCTTGAGATTTTATCGCAGCCTTCATTGCATTCTCTGGGCCAGTCAAAAATCCTAGACGCATACCAGTCATTGCCCATGATTTCGACCAACCATTGACGATCAATGTCCTTTCCTTTCCTCCAGGGCATATTGAGGGGGATATGTGAGGATAATCAGTCCAGTTTAAACGAGCATATATTTCATCAGAAACAATCCATAAGTCATGTTCTTCAGCAATTCTAACAATTTCTGATATTTCATCAGGAGTAAAAACCGCACCAGTCGGATTATTGGGTGAATTAATTAAAATCATTTTTGTTTTTGTAGTAATTGCAGATTTGATTGCATCCATATCCGGATGAAAATTATCCTTTCTTACTGGAACATGGATAGGCACAGCGCCCACAAGTTCTAGCATTGGTTCATAGGATGCCCACGAAGGTGCTAGTAGAATAGCCTCATCACCCGGCATTGTAGTAATCATGAAAGAATATAACAGAGCTTGTTTTGCTCCGGGTGTAATTACAACATTCTCAGCTTGAGTCTGAATTTGATGTTTATTCAAAAGATAATCTGCAACTGCTTGGCATAAATCTGTAGAGCCCTGTCCTCTAGTATACTTCGTATTCCCTTCATCTAACCCCTTTATCGCAGAATCAATAATGCTTCTTGGAGTATCAAAACCAGGTTCCCCCACAGTCCATCTTACTACTTCAGGTCCAGGCGGTTGTAGATAGGGCGCAAAGCCTACCCCTAATCCATCATAGCGCGATGAAACGTCCGGCATGATATCTAGGGGACACACCAACCCCATCAAGATATACGGTTGTAATCCTCTTTCATACAGCAGATTTTGATATCCTCTTTCGAAGAATATTCAAAGAGAATGTCTGTTACGGCTAGTCAACGCATGGGTGGCAGAGTAGCTATGCAGCGGACTGCAAATCCGCGGACCTGGGTGCAAATCCCGGCCTGTGCTCCAATTGAATAGTATTAGCGGACGCTTTTTTATTTCCATTCCATATCATAATGAGGTCCAATATTTTCTATTTCAAAAATATCAGAAACAATCTCGAAACCACATCTTGCGTACATTGGTACAGCTTTTATTCTGGCATTACACCAAATTCCTGTATTTTCTAGATTCGCTTTTCTCTGTAATTCTTTTACAATATCTGAACCAATTCCTTTGTTACGATATTCTGAGTCTACAGCCATCCCTCTGATTCTATATTTGCAGCCTTCTCTAGAATCAACTTGCAGAGTAGAACATCCCACCATCTTTTTATCAATATAGGCGCACAGAAATCTTGTACGAGGATCATTATCTACCTTAGGATAATGTTCTGTACCTCTTGGCATACCTATTCTTAAAACTCTAAATCTTAAATCAAGATGGTCTTGATTCATTGAATCCGACCAAACTAATTGGTGCCCCATAATTACGCGAGTTACTATTACATCAAGAACCCATCTTCAGGGTTGGTTTGAAATCACTTAACGTCTTGGTATTGTTATGGTTGAGGAGAAGCCGCCGGATTGGCGCGTCTATTTTTTCTTTGGTTCAACTCTTTTAATTAATACAATTTTCATAAAAATTTCATTTTCTTGGCCATGGGACTCTTCATCTTTTACACTGGGAGTTATGGGACTTATTGGTTTGACGATGTTGTATATTTCTTGGTATAGATTTACCTTTAAGAGAAACGGCTTAGTACCCTGGCTTGATCTTTGGAAAAACCCAACGGATTCAGTCAAAAAAGAATTTTTAGCCGCCATATCCTTTCTAATATTAGCTTATATTTTAGGAGAGAAAAAGATGTTTTTTCCAGAACCAACTGCATTAATCCTTTCTTTGATAGGATTACTAATGCTAATTCAATCATTGTATGTTTTTCTTAGTATTGGTATTTTGTCTGATGACTAAACTATCTTTTACCTGGTTTCCAAAATTGCAATGGCAACGATGTTTTCCCCTGCATTGCTCTAAAAGCCAAATGATCCGCTCTTTCATTCCACCTATGCCCTCTATGTGCTCTAACATGTTCATGACTTAGTTCACGCAATAGAGAAACTTCAGACCATAGTTGTTGTACATGTAATGCTAAATCTTTGTTTGCCTTTGCTTTCCAATTTCCCGAACCAATATTTAGAGCATATTTTGAATCTCCTCTAATTACAGCAGGAGCGTCTCCTCCTTCTACGAGTAGCCACTTTAATGCATGGGCTAGTGCGCATAATTCAGCTGTATTATTTGATCCGACTTCAGCACCAATAAATCCTACATCATCTTTTTTGGTAATTACTTTACCACTTTTTTCAATAGTGATTTCCCCTTGACCTTTGCCAAGTCCAGTATCTCCAATTACAACACAAAGCCCCCATCCAGCGGGTGTCTGTGCTGTCACATTCTTATTCTCTTCACAAGATCCATCTACATAAATTGAAATCTTCTTTGGAGAAGTCATTGCTTATTCCTCAATTAGAGACCTGTATGACGCAGCATCTAGGAGAGTATCCAACTCTTCTTTGTCTCCAACAATCATTTTGCAAATCCAACCGTCTCCATAAGGATCTGTGTTAACTGTTTCAGGGGCGTCTTCTAGATCTTCATTTATTTCACTGACTTTTCCTGAGATGGGCGCATATATTTCACTCACCGATTTTACAGACTCTACACTTGCAAAGGACTCCATTGCACCAACTTCTACTCCCATTTCGGGCAACTCGACCCACACAACATCTGTTAACGCATTTTGCGCATAATCTGTAATTCCAACTGTAATTTCATTTCCTTCTAACTTTATCCACTCATGTTCTTTGGTATAAATTAGTTCTTCTGGTACTTCGCTCATGGTCATCTCCAGCCTCTACGAGGGTAATCAAAGAGTCAAGTTTTCGCTTCGCTATTCTTCTTCATCTAGTTTACTTTCTAAATGTCTTTTTTCCATTTCAGACCAACCAGATCCCATACTGTCACCGCTAGCTTCTAGTTGTTCTTGTTTTAGACGGTTTCTCATATCTTCTTCTTTTTCACGACTTATCCATTTATCTAGAAAGGCGCCTTCATGTTCTTTGTTTCTAGAAAAATACATTGAAACAATTAAGAAAATACCAATTAATGCAATTATGGGGAACAACAAAGCGTAGTTATTCTGATCTAGACAGAGTTCCTTTTCACAACCAAGAACTTGAATCAAACCTTCTGAAATTGCTAAAGCAGTCATTAGAATAAATGCAGCAACAACCCCTATCAGAATTCGTTGAACTCGATTTGCAGGCGAATCCACAATAAATCACCCCTGAAAGAAATTTATTATTTTACTCATTAGAAATAATCACTCCAATAGTTTATGAATCTTATATGGCAACAATGCACGATTTACTGGAGTTACTTCGAGTACTCTCCCATCATCCCTTCTTCGAATATCTTGTAATAACGGGTGCCGGCTCTTTTTATGCAAAGTCATCAAGGTTGGTTTATCATATTCTAATGCTGCACGAACAGCAGCTACAAAAGCTTCACTTTCGACCGAGAATTTACCAACTTCATCAATAACCAGAACTTCACATTCATCTAAAGCATCCATTATTGCAGGCACCGCTACACGATCTAATTCAGTAGGGTCAATTCCATACCCCAATATTCTATTTCTTGAATCAATATTACGATGTGCAATAACTCCTTTTTCTCCAGTCCTTACATTCACACAAGCATAGCCTACACGTTCCCCGTTTTCGACAATTGCTTCAGTCTGAACACCTCCAATGATATCTTTATACATTCTTCTAGAGTTATTTTTTCGTTCTTCTTGCACCATTTGAATTACTTTTTGTAAGACTGCGGATTTTCCAGACCTTGGAAGACCAGTAATGCCTATTTTTGGATATATTCCCATAATAACACCTTCATTTGTATGCATTCGAACGCAAGACGGTTTCACCGAGGTAAAGCGTATGTATTAATGGGTTTGGTATTTCAAACTCAAAAAAACCGAAGAAGGGAAAAGAATTACCGGAAACCGAATACCATTGTTCCGGATTATGTTATTATGCTGTCATTGAACGTATTTTGTTCGGTTTTGGGAATGGTAAATTCTCAATCTCATAGTTATTGACGTTATTGTTCGCAGCCCATGCACGAGACCACAGATCTAGAGTTTCTGAGTTAAGATGTTCTGCTAACCAGTTTAATCCATTATCTACTGAACCATGTTCTTCTGCTATACGTTCCAAGACTTCCACAGGGAGTTCCAAGAAGTTGACAGAATTTCCTAATACACAATCTGCAGGAACTACCGCCCATCTTAATCTTCTTTCTAATTGTGCATTAACAATGGCCTGACAAGCTAATCTTGGCTGACCCTTTGGTCGGATTGGTCCCACCCATTTTGCTTGCATTCTTTGAATAGCATCTTCCTTCATCCCACTTACATAAGCGGGATGTTTTATACTAATTTCTTCACCTTTCGTAGAGAAATGAGTTCCTCTGATAAACGGAGTTCCTCTCGATCCAGATTTCCAATTCATAATATCTTCTGACCAATTAGTTTGGTCAATTTCTCCTACTCGGACTCTTATTGGTTTACCTGTAGGGTTCAGCCAATTGTTTTCTTCAGACAATCTTGGCTGTTCAGCCAGTTCAGCAATTGCTTTGACGACTCTCTTCCGATCGTAAGTATCTCGAGGCATCCGAGGAACAGACCAATTTCCATCAGTCCAACTCTTCCATGATTTCCTTTCCATATCAAAGATAGGAACATTGTTTCCTAGGCCATTTTGTGGAGTGACTTCATTAGTTTGTAGCGGTCCAAAACTAGTCATTTTTTGTGTTTCTCCACCTTTAGTAATTCCAATAACTAGAACTCCTTGTGAGACTCCAGGGAATATTCTCTGATTCTCAGGGAAAGACCAAGATGAAGCCCATCTATTCTGTTCTACCATTAGTTTTCTTAGAGGAATGCTGCTCTTCTCTCTTAGTAATGAATCGGGTACAATCATTCGAACCCTACCCTCTTTTCGAACAAGTTGAATACCTCTTTCTAAGAATAATCTGTACAGATTAACATTCCCTCTAAGTGTTGAAAATCTTCGAGTCCCATCTTTATTTGTAGTATTCCTCAGTTGTCTAGATAATTCCTTTCTAAGGCCACTGCCATCTGGATGACCTCTGAATCTATCTTTGATTCTCAACCAAGGTGGCCTGCATATTAGTAATCCTGGTTGTTCTTCCCATGGCCATTCTCCTCTTAGAGCATCACCACATTGAACGGTTTTTAGTAGGATTTTCTCAACTTCTTTTCTTCCAATCCGATTCTCATCTCCCTTTCCATCTAGATTTACTAAATCACAACGAGAAAGTGCAATTAATATTCTTCGACGAGCACATTTTACTGCAATTTCTGAGTTATCTAACATTTGGAAACCATTTAGTAGAGCCAACGTATCTTTCTTTCTTTCTTCTGAAGTAAACTTTTCACTTCTTTCTGAATGGATACGAATTAATCTTGCCGCAAAAACCCCTGCTCCAACTGAAGGGTCTGCGAATGGTATTGAGATTCCCGTACGTGTTTGCATATCATCTGAGTTATTTTCTGACTTGTCACTATTATCCTCAGTCACATCTTGATTAAATTTTTGTGCATATGCTCTAAATCCTGGAGGTAGAGCTGATAGAGATAATGTTGCTGCTGGTTCATTAGAAACTTCTTCTCGTGTGTGTTTTAATTCATCTGAGAGAATTGCTTCTGCAAACTTTGCTGGTGTAGCATACGCCCCCCTTGGAGACCGCCCATCACTCTCAGCTTCGTTACGCGCTAGTAGATGATCTAAGACCGCTCCAGGGTCTGAAAGGAGACCCGCAGGTAAAGTTGGCCAATGATTCGGTAAAGTGGCAGCAATTGGAATTCCATGCCTGACAGCTTCTTCCCAAGAATCTAACCAAGTTTCAAGTTGTTCAACCCTATCTAAACACTCTCTGTCAAGCCTAGCGTACCAACCGGATGCGTCACTAACCATAGAAATACATGGGGGGCGACAAGGGTCTCCTCTTTGAAGGAGTCGGCTCAAAACGGGTTTCTTTCCCCACGGTTTTATATGTCTAAAGAAAAATTATCTTGTTCCAACTCGATAATCATCTCTCTTTGTAATAGCCAAGTAATGGCCTCATCTACTTCTTCTTCCCTAACTCCAATATCTCCCAATTCTTCTAATAGAATATTGAAGTTAACTGAAATCAATCCTTCAGCAGCTAACGATTCGAGAATGTACATTATATGTTCAGAAACAATTCCTAATAAAGGGTCGTCCCCAATTTCTAGATTAGTATAATCTACGGCAGGATATTCTTCAGTAGTTTGTTCTCGATCCGAAGACTCTTTTTTGGTTATATTTTCCGGTTCATATACGTCAAATAAATTCTTTTGATGTGGATCATTCCTGAAAGAATGTTGCGCAACTTCTCTTTGTCTTTTCAAACGCTTTGCCAATGTTTCTAATCTGTGTAGTCGCTGTTCTAGACGTAATCTCTCTCTGCCTAGCTGGCCTTCTACAAGTTGTAATTCTTCATTTGCTCTTTCATCTAACCATATTGAAATATCCCACGAGGGGTCTAGTCTTAGCATAGTCTCCCATAGTCTTGCCACGGAATCAGGAAGTGCTCTGACATCTATGCGTGGACTCCCCTCTCCGTCATCTGAAGCCCTGTCCATAGTAGGTCGGTTCATGGTGAACGTCTATGAAGTATCGTGTCTTGAATTGTCAATTGCCCAATCGTTGGATTGATGAAGTAAAACCATTTGCCGTACACCATGACTGGTTACCGAGTGACTGTACTTCCGGGCGATGGAACCGGTAAGGAAGTAATCGCTGAGGCCATGCGTGTGTTATCGGTATTTGAGGAAAATAGCCCAATTTCCTTTGAAATCACAGAAATACCTTGTGGTGGTCAATATTATCTTGAGACAGGCAAAGAATGGCCAGAGGGGTCTTTTGAGCATTGTAGAGATAATTCGGATGCTATTCTTCTTGGAGCCATTGGTTGGCCAGGAGCTCGTCTCCCAAATGGAGATCTTGCTGGTGGTCAAGTCATACTCGGTCTTCGTTCTGGATTAAGTCTCTACGCTAATGTCAGACCTGTGAAATTATTCCAAGGCGTTAAACACAAGGTTCATGGTATCCACAAAGATATTTGGGATCCGAATTTAGTAGACATGGTAATGGTTCGCGAAAATACAGAAGGACTTTACCACGCACTATTAAGACGCATGTCGCAAAAAGCAATAGGGGAAAAAGACACACCTATGGTTATTGAAAAATTTCCTGGTTTAGAAGGAGAAGTAGCTTGGGATCCTCGTCCAATATCTAGGAAAGGAAGTGAAAGAGTAATCAGATTTGCTTTCGAACTAGCCGAACATCGCCAGAAGAAGTTGGGTAGGCCACAAAAGGTAACTTGTGTCGATAAATCTAATGTTACACGTGGTTGTCAGTTGTTCCGTCAGATATTCCATGAGACAGCAAAAAACAAATATCCTGATATTGAGATTAATGAAGCATATATTGATGCTTTCACGATGTGGCTAATGCGAGATCCTGAAACTTTAGACGTTGTGGTTTTGCCAAATATGTTTGGCGATATTGCCACAGATTTAGCTTCAGTTCTCCAGGGAGGAATGGGTATGGCAGGTAGTGCAAATTTAGGTCCAAAACATATGCTCTTTGAACCAGTTCATGGATCATCGCCAAAACACGCTGGGAAAAATACAGTCAATCCAATGGCAACTTTATCGTCATTACAAATGATGTTTGAAGCACTTGGGTTCCGTAAAAATGATTCTGATTTAGATAAGTGTGCCGACATTCTCATGCAGGCAATGGAAGAACATTTTGCCGAAGGAGGTTGTGTAACCTACGATCTTGGAGGCACTGCATCTACTAGTGATGTTGGTATTGCTATAGCTCAACGTTGTGAGAAATTATTGAAAGAACATTTCTAATTATTCAGTTTCTTACATTTTTTGAGATGATATTTAGTGCCTGATTTAATGATTCTTGGTTATCCCATTTTGTAGATTTTTCATTGTTATTAACTACATATTCAAGTAATAAATCAGCAACTCTTGAGATTTCATCCACAATCGTAACAGTTGCCATTTTTGCAGTTCTTGATAACGGGTTTAAGTCAACAACTAATACTTGTTTTCCAAGATTTACTAAAGCCTCACACCTATCTCCATCTTCAAGAGGTACTAAAATAACATCTGCGTTTTCGATTCCTTTTGATGAGCAAATAGATCTAGGCCCTTCAAGCCCCTGAATACGCCCATCTTCTTCTTTTCCAAGGATTTCCACCGACATTATGGCAGTATTCCAGTCTCCATTCCAATTTTCGGGAGCCCTTTCTTGAGATATTATTTCCTTTTCTCTTTGTAATAAAGAATGTAATTTCTCAATTCTTTCTTCTGTTCTGTAATAGATATTTACTTCTATTGGACAACCCAATGCGGCTGCAACTCGAATAAGTGGTCTTCCAGCTAAAACCACAGTATTGCCATTAACAGATATTACTGGATTTTTGGCTTCTATCAATCTTGCCGCCGATTCTTTTATTGCTAATTTAGCCGATTCACTGGTTCTTTCTCCTAGCAGATAATCAAAGGCCTCTCCTCTTCCATGTGCTATCATTGCAGAGTCTGCCAACAATCCTTTTTTCGTTGCCTCTACAATTCGTTGCCTAGAAAGTAATGATATTTTCCTAGGATGGCTATCAGGTATTTCAGCCATCATTCATCACTTCCCTCGATAATCAAAGATAAATCCAGAGGAGCTACTCCTCTATTTAATGAAGAAGTTGATACTAAGTCAACACCACTTGTATTCCATTCTGTGAGAGAATTAATGGTAATCCCTCCTGAACCTTCTAGTATACACCATTCTCTTAGATTTAATCGCCTCAATTTTTCAACTATGTTTTTAATTTCATCAATTTTCATGTTGTCTAATAGAAGAACAATAGGATATTTATTTTCATATTTCTTTTGCAATTGTGCCCATGTTTGTGCTGCTATCACTGCCTGTTCTATGTCTCGAATTTCTATAATTGTGAATTTAGTATCTTTTTCTAAATTAATATTTTTCATAATTCGTTTTAGTGTATCAATTTCTCTTTCTCCATTTTTCTGTTCTGATGCCAAATCATTTTCTTTCAACATTAAGGCATCTTCCCTATCTAATCGATGAGTCAAACCTCCTCCTATGTGAACCGCCCATTTATCCAAAAGACCCCAATCAGTCTTTCTTGTACAAGCAACGCCAATGTTTTCAGAAATAGAAACCCATTTTGATGTAGATGTGGAAATCCCAGAAAGTTTCCCAAGAATATTCAAAAGAACTCTTTCTATTTTCAAAATGTCAGATGAATAAGCATTTATTCTTAGTATTATATCTCCTGTCTTTGCCATATCTCCTTCTTGTAAACTCCATTGTATAGAACAATCCTTTACATATCTTTCAATTAATCTTTCAATCACTATATGTCCGCAAATAATTCCATCTTCTTTTGCAATAACTTTTGCCTCAACTAATCTAGAAGTGGAATCATCTCCTCCTCTATCATCAGTAATCATTGTTTGAATCCAACGATCTATAGAATTTAGGAAGAATGTGGTTGGAACACCTTGGTCCATCAACAATCGCGACCTGTCATGGGGGAGTGTCATCACAGTAACCCGTCCCTCACATCTCACTTCAACCGTCCGAAACGTCAATTGACCCGATATACGTAGAAAATTGTAGAGAGAAATGTTTCCAAACTAATTAATTTTCATTAATCGCATTAAGGGTAGATTCGATAGCGCTTAAACACGCTAGTAAATCATCTACTGTTGTACGTACATTTTTTAGAGACTCTCCCTCAACCATGATTCTTAATTCCCATAAGCCATTTTTCTCTACAATTTTTGCACTGAATGTGTCTGGATCATCTGCAGAAATTCCTGCTAATAAAGCCTCAGCCCTACTCTGAGAACCTTCCCAAACTAGGGTAGTCGACACACTGCTCATGGACATCGGAGCACCCTAACGCATATCTTTCCTCTTGTCTACCGGTTTACGTGAGTGGCGATCCTGTACCTGATGTTCCTTTGCTGGCAGGAATGGGAGGTGTTGACTCTTCACAGTCTCAAAGTATTCATTTTGGCCGCAAGGCAATCATACTTTCAAGAGATAAAAACACAGATGAATTATCTTCCTTAGCCCAAACAATGGGTATTCAAATCGTAGATGTGGTCATACAAAAAGGTAAAGCCAACTCAAAGACTTTTTTGGGATCAGGAAAATTACAAGAAATTTCAGAAGAACTTCAGATGGCAGGAAAAGGACATCCTTGGAAGAATGTTGATTTGCTTTTGGTTCATAGTAATCTGAAACCAAGTCAATTAGTTAATGTCAATGACTTAACATCTGTTGAAAGTTGGGATAGGGTGCGTCTCTTGCTCGAATTATTTACTATCCATGCCTCTTCTGTTGAAGCCCGAATCCAAGTTCGTATTGCTCGGTTATTAGCTGATAGGTCTGTATTAAGGGAATTAATCAATCGAGAACATACTGGTGAACGTTTAGGATTTGGAGCGGGAGGGCAAACAGGCTGGAACAATGTCATGACTGCCGTTGGCCATGAAATTGCGAAGTTAAGAAGAAGATTAAAGAAAATGGACTCATCTTTATCGGAGAGAAGGCGACAGAGAGCTAAGTCAGGTGCTCTCACAGTAGGCCTGGCAGGCTACACTAATGTAGGTAAGTCCAGTTTATTTTCTGCTCTTTCAGGAAAGCCTGTTTTGATCAAGAATCAATTATTCTCAACACTTGAAACAACAGTTGGAAGAATGGCAAATCAACCACGAATATTAATGGTTGATACAATAGGATTTATTGATAATATTCCTGCTGAGTTACTTGACTCATTTTCAGCCACATTACAAGAATCTCTTTCTTGTGACATGCTTCTATTACTTGTCGATGCATCAGATGACCCCGATGAAATACGCCGAAAGCTTGCCACTTCACGCAGAGAACTATTCGGAAGAATAGAAGATGGCAATAGCCACAATACATTAGTGGTATTGACAAAAATAGACTTGTGTACAACAGACCAACTTAATGAAGCGAAGGAAATAGTCCACTACTACAGTCCTTTCGAATCAATTTCAGTTAGTTCAGTAACAGGGTATGGTATAGATGAATTAAGGTCTGGAATAATGACGATGTTACACGGACCTCCGATAAATATCAATGTCATTCCTCCTATAGATGAAGATGGTGCGGCCTTGGTTGAGTTAGTGGCGCGTGTTTATCGTGAAGCATTAGTTATAGAGGTAGAAGTAGAACCAGAATCAACAAAAATTTCTGGTTGGATGGGTAAAGCCAATATCGCTCGCTTGACAAAAGATCACCCTCAACAAATCCAGATATCTATCTGATATTAGGTATTAGATAATAGTTGCATTCGGCTATACCATGGCCAGATTGTTTCATGTTTTTCAACAATGTCAAATCCATTTAATCCTTGCATAGATCTTAATATTCCATAATTAGCAAAGTCAGCACCATTGGGCGAACCCCCTCCAAAGAAATCCTCCTCTATTGCAGATGACATGGTATTTAGCTGAGTTTCCAAGTTTTCTCGCGGAGGTTCGTTAAACATTTTAGCACGACTTTTCCCAACCATTCTCATAATAATTGCACCAAGCCATTTACTGATGATCCTATCCTTTAAACTGAATTTATCTACGTTTGTTACATAATCTAGAGCATGTAATGATGTACGATAATTTTTGTAAATCACAGCAACAATACTTTTTCCTAAAATTGCATTCGAGAAATCCATCCACTTGTCTTGTTTGGAATCTTCTCCTTTTCTCGGAAATTCTTTTCCATTGTTTTCATCAATATAATGTAAAATATCATTTGAGTCATTAACATGTGTGCCATCTATATCAACAAAGACGGGGACTTTCTTCCAGTCTGACCATTTTAGTTCTGTTTTTTTCATTGGGTCGACTTCAACATTTGAGAAATCTATCCCTCTAGATCTTAATAGAGATTTAACTTTTAATGAGAAAGGACATGTTGCATATGTATAGATGGTAGGTTTGTCATCAATCGCTCTTTCTGGAACCTTATTTGGTTGAACGCCGCCAAATGGTTCTTGTGCATTTTTTCCCGTTCTAGCCATGATGCTCGCGAAAGCGACTCATTTGTCAATCTTCTGTTCTTTTAGTTCTCATTTTTTGACTCAAAGATATTGCTTA
>Ga0208764_10001220_pt1 | contig 16775 bp, 7 predicted proteins | sample ETNtaG_18_FD_185762 | JGI IMG/M metagenome (GOLD analysis project Ga0208764, IMG submission 185762) | Marine microbial and viral communities from oxygen minimum zone, Eastern Pacific Ocean - ETNP201302SV91 (SPAdes) (version 2) | ecosystem: Environmental > Aquatic > Marine > Oceanic ... | reverse complement strand
TATCAACTGGACAAAAACGGCATTTAAGAACGTGGATGTTATTCCCCCGGGTAACGGCATTATGCACCAAATCAACTTGGAGCGTATGTCGCCGGTTATTCAAGCTCGCGATGGTGTAGCCTTCCCAGACACACTAGTAGGTACCGACAGCCACACGCCGCATGTTGATGCACTTGGTGTAATTGCCGTAGGCGTTGGCGGCCTTGAAGCGGAAAGCGTTATGCTAGGCCGGGCGTCTTACATGCGTTTGCCTGACATTGTAGGTGTTGAGCTAACGGGTAAACCACAGCCTGGCATTACCGCAACCGACATCGTACTAGCATTAACTGAATTCTTGCGTAAAGAGCGTGTAGTCTCTGCGTATCTTGAATTCTACGGTGAAGGTGCATCGCATCTAACGCTTGGCGACCGCGCAACCATTTCGAACATGACACCGGAATACGGTGCCACTGCAGCCATGTTCTACATTGACCAGCAAACTATTGATTACTTGCGCCTAACAGGACGTGAGGAAAAGCAAATTGCACTAGTTGAGCAATATGCTAAGCACACAGGTTTATGGGCTGATGATTTAGAAACTGCCGAGTATGAGCGGGTGCTTACGTTCGACCTTTCTGCTGTTGGCCGTAACATGGCTGGCCCTTCTAACCCACACGCACGTTTACCTACCAGCGATTTAGAAAGTCGCGGTATAGCAGCGAAGTGGACCGAGGAGGAAGGCAAAATGCCTGATGGCGCGGTTATTATCGCGGCTATCACAAGTTGTACCAATACATCTAACCCACGCAATGTAATTGCTGCAGGTTTACTTGCTCGAAATGCCAACGCGCGCGGTTTAACCCGTAAGCCGTGGGTTAAGAGCTCACTAGCACCAGGCTCTAAGGCCGTTAAGCTGTATCTTGAAGAAGCTAACCTGATGAGCGAGCTGGAAGATTTAGGCTTTGGCGTGGTTGCCTTTGCGTGTACTACCTGTAACGGTATGAGCGGCGCGCTAGACCCCCAAATTCAGCAAGAGATCATCGACCGCGATCTTTACTCAACAGCTGTATTGTCGGGTAACCGTAACTTCGACGGCCGTATTCACCCTTACGCAAAGCAAGCATTCTTAGCATCGCCACCACTGGTTGTAGCTTACGCCATCGCCGGTACCGTGCGCTTTGATATTGAAAAAGGCATATTGGGCACCGACAAAGAAGGCAACCCAGTAACGCTTAAAGATATTTGGCCAAGCGATGAAGAGATTGACGCTATTGTAGCGAAATCGGTTAAACCAGAGCACTTCAGAAAAGTGTACGAGCCAATGTTCGATTTAAGCGTGGACTACGGCAAAGACATTAACCCGCTTTATGACTGGCGTGAAATGAGCACCTACATTCGTCGCCCGCCCTATTGGGAAGGCGCAATGGATGCTGAGCGCACCATGAAAGGTATGCGTCCACTGGCTATTTTGGGAGATAACATCACCACCGATCACTTGTCGCCTTCAAACGCTATTTTAGCCAGCAGCGCGGCAGGTGAATACCTCCACAAAATGGGCTTACCGGAAGAAGACTTTAACTCGTATGCCACACACCGTGGTGACCACTTAACCGCACAGCGCGCTACCCTTGCGAACCCGAAAGTGTTCAACGAGATGGTGCTGGAAAACGGTGAAGTGAAGCAAGGTTCACTGGCGCGCGTTGAGCCAGAAGGACAAGTTATGCGCATGTGGGAAGCTATTGAAACCTACATGAACCGCAGACAGCCGCTGATTATTGTTGCTGGCGCTGACTACGGTCAGGGCTCGTCACGAGACTGGGCAGCCAAGGGCGTGCGCCTTGCGGGTGTTGAAGTGATTGTAGCTGAAGGTTTCGAACGTATTCACCGCACTAATCTAATTGGTATGGGCGTATTACCCCTTGAGTTTAAACCAGGCACAACACGTAAAACCCTTGAGCTAGATGGCACAGAAACGTACGACGTAAGCGGCGAACCGTCACCAGGGGCAACGCTTACGCTAGTAGTAAACCGCCAAAACGGTGAGCAGCTAGAAGTACCAGTAACCTGTCGCCTAGATACCGCAGAAGAAGTCTCTATTTACAGCGCAGGCGGTGTATTACAGCGCTTCGCCAAGGACTTCTTAGAAGCTGAAGCTAGCTGAGGGGAAAAAACATGACAAAGTATGCGCCACAACTTCGAGTACCGGCTACCTACATGCGTGGCGGTACCAGTAAGGGTGTGTTTTTCAATTTAACCGATTTGCCAGAAGCCGCGCAAAAGCCAGGTCCGGCGCGCGATGCCCTGCTTCTGCGCGTAATTGGCAGCCCCGATCCGTACGGTAAACAAACCGACGGTATGGGCGGTGCTACATCAAGTACCAGCAAAACCGTTATCTTAAGCAAAAGTGAACGTGAAGGTTACGATGTCGACTATCTATTTGGTCAAGTAGCCATAGACAAGCCATTCGTAGACTGGAGTGGAAACTGCGGAAACCTAACGGCAGCCGTAGGCGCATTTGCGATAACCAATGGGCTAGTGGATAGAAGTAAATTACCAGAAAACGGCATTGCCACCGTCAACATTTGGCAAGCCAATATCAACAAAGCCATTATCGCTAAGGTGCCAATGACTAACGGGGAAGTACAAGAAACGGGCGACTTTGAACTAGACGGTGTCACCTTCCCTGCCGCAGAAGTAGAAGTAGCCTTTGTTGACCCAGCTGACGGTGAAGGGGCAATCTTCCCGACAGGACGATTAGTCGACACACTTGAAGTTCCAGGCGTAGGCTCACTTCAGGCGACCATGATAAACGCGGGTATTCCGACTATTTTCATCAACGCAGAAGATATTGGCTACACAGGCACTGAACTGCAGGATGATATAAACAGCGACTCCGAGGCGCTGTCCAAGTTCGAAGCAATTCGTGCACACGGCGCGGTTCAGATGGGGCTCATCAATGATGTGGGTGAAGCTGCAAACAGGCAGCACACACCAAAAGTCGCGTTCGTTGCACCTCCAAGAGGTTACCAAGCTTCCAGTGGCAAAGATATTTTGGGTTCAGACATTGATGTATTGGTTCGCGCACTGTCTATGGGGAAACTTCATCATGCTATGATGGGCACGGCAGCAGTCGCGATCGCAGCGGCTGCGGCGATACCCGGCACTCTTGTAAATATCGCAGCTGGCGGCGACGAAAGAGACTCGGTTACTTTTGGGCATCCATCTGGAACGCTTAGAGTAGGAGCAAGAGCTACGTTTGAAGACGACAAGTGGCAAATTAAGCAAGCTGTAATGAGCAGAAGCGCACGTATTTTGATGGAAGGCTCCGTGCGTGTTCCCGCTGAACAAAGTTAGTACAACGCAATGTTATATAAGAATAAAATTATTTAGACATAAGTATAAAACGCCCTCTCTTTGAGGGCTTTTTTGTCTATAATTGGTTATTATCGAAGCCTAAGTGCCGAGAGTAGATCACATGTATAAAGTTCTTGTAGTAGAAGACAGTCTCACTGTCCGAAAGATTGTAAACAAACTTATTGAGGATAATCCTCACTTTACGTGTGATCTGTGCGAAGATCTTGCGGAAGCTAAAAGTGCCCTCGAGAGTGACACCGAATACTTGGCAGCCATCGTCGACTTAAACCTTCCCGACGCGCCCAACGGCGAAAGCGTTGAACTTGCACTTTCCTACAACGTTCCAACCATCGTACTTACTGGAAATTTCGACGAATTTACCCGTGCTCAGTTACTCGATCAGGGCGTACTGGATTACATCACAAAAGAGTCTCGCTATTCATACCTTCAAGTGTCTAAACTTGTAGACCGTTTAAGAAAGAATCTCACTACCAAAGTGTTGGTGGTGGAAGATTCTAGAACGAGCCGAAATCACATTTGTTCATTACTTCGCAAATTCCAATTTCAGGTACATGAAGCGAACGATGGCTTAGAAGCGTTAGAAGAGCTTGATAATCACCGCGATATTAAAATGGTTATTGCTGATCACCGTATGCCCAATATGGACGGTTATGAACTGGTTAAAGCAATACGCCACGAAAAACGCATGCAAGACTTGGTATTTATCGGTTTATCGGCAAACGGCGACAGCGTGTTGACCTCGAAATTCATTAAAAGCGGCGCCAATGACTTCCTGTCCAAACCGTTTTATCACGAAGAATTCTACTGCAGAATTATGCAAAACCTTGAATCACAAGAAATGATTCAAACCATTAGAAATTCAGCAAACTTAGACCCGCTAACCAAGGTATACAATCGCCGTTTTCTCTACGAAAAAGCAGAGGAGTTATTTGCCAATAAAGCGTCGAGAAAGGATGTCATTGTGTCTATGATCGATGCTGACAACTTCAAAAGTGTAAACGATACCTACGGCCATAAAACGGGTGACATGTTATTGCAGGAATTTGCAGCATTGTTAAAAGATTACTTCCCCGACGATCTTATTGTGCGCTATGGGGGTGAAGAATTTACGGTGGTATCGGTAAGGCCACCTAAAGTGTATCTATCTGCGCTTTCAGCGTTTATGGATGCAGTGCGCTCTACTATTTTTACCAATCACAAGTTCAATATCACGTGCAGTATCGGCGTATGTACCGAGGAACACAAGTGCTTGGAGTCGCAGTTAGAAGTGGCTGATGCGCGCTTATACGAAGCTAAGCACGCGGGCAAAGATCAGATCATTCTGAGAGACTCAGTCGCCAAAACAGTAGAAGCGTAAATCACTGAGTCTACTGCAGCCAACGCGGCATTAAGTAGCAAACAACGACCAATAAGCAAAAATAGCCAAGCAATAGGGTGGCAATCGGCTTATCAATCAGTAAGCGTCGTTGACCAGAGGTGGTGATCGTCGCTGTATCGTTTTCATCATTAGCTGACAAAACAGACAAGATAATAGCGGGTATCACTGTGCTCGCGAACCCCGTTACATTCCACCAAAACCAAAACACGTCCTCGACAAAAAATGCGAACGACAAATTAGTCAGCACGCCACACATCAGGCCGGTATTGACCTGTGTGGCATTTATCTTCTTCGTTAGCATGCCAAGTAGAAACACAGCCAAGACAGGACCAAAAAAAACAGAGCCCACTTTGTTCACCGCTTCTATTACGGTAGGCGCTATATCGCCAGCATTGAGCGAAAGCAGCAATATAATCCCTCCCCAAAGCAAGCCCGCAAACTTAGCATGACTCAGGTAGCCTTCAGGTTTTGCGCGTTTCCGAGTGAGTTTGAAATAATCTTCAAGCGAAACAGCGGCAAGAGAGTTTATTGCTGAGCTCAGTGATGACATGGCTGCAGCAAGAATAGCTACCACAAGCAAGCCGATAAGCCCATGAGGTAAATAATTAAGAATAAAGACCGGCATAAGCCAGTCCGGATTATCTTTAGGAATTTGCGATAGCAAGTTGGCGTCGTTAAACGCTAGTGTGCCAACCACCAAGCCTGCTAAACAATATAGAAGTGTTATAGGGAACCTGAAAATGCCATTGGCTAACATCATCTTTTTAAGATCGCTTTCCGATTTCGCTGACAATGCCCTCTGTGCTTCTGATTGATCACAACCGTAGTATGAGGCGTAGAGGATCACGCCACCTAGCACCATAGGAAAAAAGCCGAAGCCGTCACCATTTAAACCCAGAGATGAAAAATTAAGGGTAGAGACCCGCTCGCTTGGAAGTAACTGTAGAAAGTGCTCCCAACCGCCTAATGCGTTAAGACCAAAAGCAATGCAGATAGCTGTGCCCAAAACGATGACAACCATTTGTACCGCGTCACCATATACAACTGCTTTCATGCCTCCTTGTAAGGAGTACAAAACGGTAATCACACCAATGAGTAATATTGCATGCGTGGATGAAACCTGCATGGTTCCTTGCAATATAATGGATAGCGCGTAAACCATTATGCCGGTAGCGAAGGCTCTGCTAAATTGAAATACAACACTGATACAAATACGGGTAGAGGTAGAGAAACGTCGCTCAAGATAGTCATAAATACTCACCACACCGCTTCGGTATAACGTAGGCAACACGGTAGTAATGAGTAAAAGCATGGCTAACGGAACTGCCAGTTCATAAGAGAGCCAAATCAGCCCTCCCCCCTCACGGAAGCCGACAAATGCAGGAGCGGAAATGAAACTGACCGCCGAGAGTTGCGTCGCCATCACTGAAAGTAACAGCGGTTTCCAACTTAAGCTTCTTCCAGCGAGAAAATAATCTTTCTTTGACTGCTGTCCACGCAAGCTAAAGCCGATGACGAGTAAAGTGATGAGGTAAATCGCGATGACACTGTAATCAAGAATATCCATATAGACGCAAGGTTAAGCAACTAAATACCTACCATTACATAAACTCGGTCTATTTGCATAAAAAACGTATAAAAAAGCAGCGCTCAAAGAAACAGTGTACGTTACATCCAAGACCTTCTGGTTGACTCCACCTCGAATAGCACACTATCTGCTAGTTTATTAACGTAGTCTTCTGGTAGAAACGGCACAGTCACCGCCCCCGAAGCCAGTACAAACTTAACGGTGGCCTGTTTTCTTCGCTTCATAAACACGCTTTGCTTAACGATAACTTGCTGCGCTTTATAGGGCTCAAAGCATTGATAGTCGATGCCTATTCTACCTCGCCTTATATAAACGTACTTACTGTCGTAGGCTATACCCCATCGCCACCACCTAAGCGTGAGTAACAGCGATACCGCACTAAAGACAACGAGTGAACCTAGCATAATATCTAGATGGGATGACACAGCGCCAATAGTGAAAAAGGTAATAAAAGGCAACGTCCAGCCCGCAAGCAACCAAAAAGTAATAAATCGCTTACTAATGGTTTGATAATCTTGACCTCGCAGGTCACATCCTGGCATCACTTCTTGACTAAGCGCGAAGGCTTCATCTTCGGTTACCGATGGCACAATAAGCTTATTTGGCGACATCAGTTCTTGCATTTGCTGCCCAGCCGTTGAGTTCTGCTCAAAATACAAATTCACCCGCTTTAGTATTTTATCCAGCCAGTCTTGCTTCGCCGTAATCATTTGGATGCGTGAAGCTCGCATGCTGACTTCCAGTTTATTAAGCAAGCCGCTGCGACGGATATAGCGATCACCTGTTCGTGAAAGTGTGTAGCCGTAAAAAGTGAAAAGCGCGCCACCAACACTCAGCAGTGCCACTAACGCCATAAGCATCATGAGAATGACAAAGGCATACAATCCAAATTGCCACCACGCAACCGTTTGTTCACCAACCAGCTGATTAAGCTGCAAGCCTTTATCGGCTAACCACTCTGAAACCAGACCGAACACATCGTCATAGAAAGGTGCCGCAGCACCCAGTATGATCCACACGCGATTGTTGGTGATACCGTGAATAATAATGTCTTTCACGGACCGTCGATTTAATACTTCTTCATTTGAATGGGAAGAATCTACCGCTTTAGCGCGTGTTCGTGGCGAGGGAAAAGACGAACTCTGCTCGTCGGATAAATCTTCATTTGGCAAACAATCCCGGTCACCCTCATCGTGCAGCGCTTTTTCATACAACACCTGCTTTTTTAGCGCTTCAGCATAACCTTCAGGAACCGCTACAATTTTAGCTTCTTCTTTCCCACTTCCTGCTGTATCAAGCACCACTAGCGCGTACCCAAAAGGTCGGTAATAAAAAGGGCGTTCTATCTTAACGTTTTGAATACGCCACAAGGGCAAGTTGGTATAGCGGCGTTGAAACACGCCATGATGAATCTCAACGTGCTGGTTGTGCACGCGAAACTTGTACATTAAAAAGCTTATTACGCCGCTGACACTGGTAGATAGAAAGAGGATTCCAGCACCGATTAGTACTTCAGGCGACAGCAGGTTATCCCAAATATTGAACGATATGGCTAAGGCGGGAATGGTATAAATAAGCACTTGAGCCGAGTTGGTAAAATTGCGAATAGTAAAATACAAAATAGAAATTAGAGAGAGGCGCTGCCACTCATCACCCGTCTCTACTTTAAGTTTCGGTTCTTCCATATTAGCATCTTGCCCATGGGACTTGAGCGCAGCATCTTCTTTCAGCTCTTTTGACTGATTAAGTGTAGGCGCTTGGTGTGAGGGCGTTTCTGATACCGTCATTAGCGTGCACCTATGTCTTTATGAGCAAGAATGAACTCACGCAACTGCTCTGCCCTTTCAATGCTTAACCCAGGTATTTCAAACGTGTGCATTTCACCACCAGCCGAAAACACCTGAAGTGAGGCAAGACCCGCCCACCTGTCCAATGGACCGCGATTAACCTCTACATGCTGAACACGCAAAATAGGTTGGCACGAAAGTTTTCTAAAAATTAGCCCTGACTGCTTACTGATGTCTTGCTCTCGAATCGCATAAAATATGCGTACATCAGCAAAAAAGTGGTACAGCGCCCATAGAGAGCCTACAGCGACGATACCAGCAACAACATACGGGTAGGCTTGCAGCAGTCCTTCTGGCAATGACCAAAAGCTTTGGAGTCGTAACGCAGAAGCAATACCGATTAGCACTAAGGCTATCAATCCAATGGAGAGGATATTTAGTGTCCGGTACTTTTTAGATATAGGAAGTAATGCGAGCGTTTGAAGTGAGGGAATTTCCTCAACACTGAGCTGATTATTTGAAAACACGGTTTCTTGTTGTGCGCTAATTGTCATCGCATTAATTCCTTTTACCACTGTATAAATAAGATTAGCCTGCCGCCTTTTTTTAAGGAGAGGCTTAGCTACTTAACTACTTAGCTACTTTGCTACTTTGCTACTTTGCTACTTTGCTACTTAGCAACGCTGCTCTGAACGCTTTCTCTAGCGCAGTTTTTATAACAAAAAAGAGGGCAAGCCCTCTTTTTTACGTTTCCTATTAAAGAGCGCGTTATGCTAACTAGTCATCAACCTGCTGTTCATTCAGCCAATCGTGTAGTGCCTTCATGTCGTGCTGAACGGCCATTTGTAGCTCTTCCACCCAATCATGCACGTTCTCCCACCAAGTCGGATGGTCGCCTTGCTGAATTTGATTAGCAATACGCTGTACACGAGCCAAACCAACAGAGCCAGCGGCGCCTTTAATTTTGTGAGCCTGTGAGCACACTTCTGACTTTTCGTCCGCACTTAAGCTTAGCTGCAGTATTTCCATGTATTCAGGCATTTTTTCTTGGAATACTTTAACGCTAGCGCGCACCATTTCATCCCCTATGGTATCAACTAACATCTGTAACAAGTCCATATCTAAAATGTTACTTAATGTTTTGTTAGGTTCAGGGCGCTCTACTTCGCCATCAATTTCAAGCGGTGCAGGTGGTGCATGGAACAGCTCGTTAAACACCTCGATAACGCGAGATTTTTTAATCGGCTTAGCAATAACGTCATCCATACCGTTTTCTAAGTATTCATCACGCTTTTTAATGACGTTTGCCGTTAGCGCCACGATGGGCGTTTGCATAACCAGATCTTCTTCAATAATCGTACTTGCCACATCGAATCCGGTCATGTCAGGCAATTGAATATCAAGCAAGATAAGGTCGTATTGGTTTTCCCTGACTTTGTCTATGGCTTCTTGACCGGTCATTGCTACATCGACTTTCTGGCCAAGCTTCTCGAGCAAGGCTTTAGCGACCATGACGTTCAATTCAATATCTTCTACTAACAAGATATTGAGCCCTGTCACTTGAAGCTGCGCGACTTTCATCGGGCTATTAGAAATTTGAACTGGCAACACAATTTCAAAACGGGTGCCTTTACCCACTTTACTTGAAACGTGAATTTCACCTTTCATCAAGTCGACCATTTGCTTACAAATTGCCAATCCAATACCGGTACCTGTGGCCGATTGGTGGTCAGGGTGATCAACCTGATAGTACATGGCAAAAATCTTATCAATTTCGCTTTCAGGAATACCTACGCCCGTGTCTTCAATCACAAATGTTACATACGCCTTATCACCATCAGGTTTCGTCGATGAAACCGTTAGACTTACGTGACCTTTTTGTGTGAACTTCACTGCGTTAAACAGGATGTTCCATAATATCTGACGAAGGCGCGTACCATCTATTTCAACAAGACGGGGAAGCGGCTCGTTTATTGTCGTTTTAAGCTCTAGCTGTTTGTCGGCTGCAAGTAGACGAATAATGCTGCTAAGTTCTTCGGTAAAGTCTTTCAACGATATGGTTTTTAGACTCAGCTCAAGCTTATCTCTGTCTAACTTATCAAGGTCGATAATATCGTTAAAAATATTACCTAATGTTATAGCGCTGGCGTATATCGTACTTACCCAGTTAAATTGTTCTTCACTCAACTCGGTATCACGCAGCATACGGCTTAAGCCCACAATACCGTTTAGCGGTGTGCGTAGCTCATGACTTATGGTTGCGATAAAGCGAGTTTTGTCGGTACTTGCTTTTGCAGCAGCATTTTCAGCTTGCTTACGCTCAGTCATGTCTCGACCGAACGACAACAAGCCGAGGCGATTACCGTCTTTATCGAAGAAAGGTACACGCTTCATTTCGAAGTAACGACGACGTCCATCAGCAAAGCGAAGCCACAGCTCTTCTGTGATACTGGCGTTGGTTTCTAGAACTTCGTGATCACTCGCTACAATTTGGCGGGCAAGCTCTTCCTCATATACGTCTTTTGGCGTTAAGCCAAGCAGCTCTTGCTCGGTTTTGCCCGTCATAAGCTCCGCTATACGGTTACAACCAGCAAACCTGCCTTCTTCATTTCGGTAATATATTAAGTCTGGTGAGGCATCGATGATTGAACGTAACAAGGTTGATAAGCGGCGTGCTTGTGCTTCTTGTTCTGATTTATCCTGAATTTCTTTTTCTAAGTCTTTAAACAGCGCCTCACGCTCTTCTTGTGCTTGCTTGCGCTGCTCTATCTCGTGATTAAGCTGTCTGATGTTGCTTTGAAGTTCGCGGTTAAGAAAGACATCTTCTTCACGCAAACTTTCCAACTGGCTTACCACTTCCTTTAAGTTGGTACGTGAGTTTTCTAATTGCTTGATTAACTCACTAAAGAAATAAAGTACCCAAGGCGCAGATAACATGGTCAGTACTACAGCACTGATGAAGTCATCGGGCTGAACCTGGCTTCCCATGCTCACGCGAATTACGTATGAGCCCCCTAGCGTAAACACAAGCGAAAGAACAACAAACAATATGCTGAGCTTTAGAGTGCCAAAACGCTGAACAAATTGGGCAAAGCGAATTGCCCAAGAATCGTTTGGTGAATCTGAATGCATGTACGTCTAATTTAAGCTTATTTTGCGGTTATCCTATCAGGCTTTCCTCTTTTCGGGAATGCGGTTTGTCAAAGCATAACTCTGTGGCCCTGCTCAGAATTAGGATTTGAAAGGCGACTTTTCAGTAATTTCATTAATGTATTTGGTATTCACCCATCCCACCTTCGTGTAAGACACTTTCGCCCACTCCCCTCGCTTTTCCAGTATTTTTAGCACTTCGCCCTTATTCAAACCGTTCTCGACAGTTGGGTACGAAACATCTGGCCCTTTTCTCACATTCAGCGAATTGGCACTTACATTGGCCACCCGCTTTACAGGGCTAGCGAGATCCCGCTGAATTTGATCATGCGCCTCTCGCTGTGAATTCGAATCACTTGACTCAGTTGCCCACCTTTCACTATCACTTTGCAAAACAGCGGCTTTGAGTCTTTGAAGGGGAAAAGCGGGGCCAGGATCGACCTTTCGTGACGGCGCTATTTCTTCATGCCCGACGATAGTAGAGATGTTGTAGTGGCTACACAACGCTTTACACAGCGATAGCGTCCTAACAATTTGTACGTCGGTGTACTTGTGCCAATAGCCCATAGACTGTTGGTTAATGTGCTGGGCAGCTAATACTTCATTCTCGCCAAAAATTTCGCCAAACCAACTTTCAAAGGTGCCGTCTCCTCTAGCCTTAAGCTGGCCGGCATTGTCTAATTCAATGCCGATAGAGTACTGATTCAAGCCACTACGCCCCTCGTAATAACTTTCTCCTGCGTGCCACGCTATTTTATTAGTCGGAAGCATTTGAACAATGTCACCATTGCGTCCAACGGCAAAGTGAGCTGACACACCGCTATCGGCATTGGTCAAGACATTCACCGAAGATGAAAGGCTACTACCGGCGGTAAAATGAATAACAATAGTATCGGGAGATCCAGATTGAAAACGCCCAGATGTGTTAGGAGAAAGCCTGAAGGTGATATTGTCGCCAGTTAGAATATGATCATCTATACTAAATAAAGGCAGTGGTGAAGCATGTAGTGTATTCATACAATAATCCTTATTGTCTTAACAGCACGCCACCACAGTGAATTTTTATTCTTCGCCTTCCACATAAGCGTACACTCAATTCACACACAGGGCTCTCTATCAACATCCTTCAGCGCACCACGAGCCTTACCTGTGGTTAATTTTCAACCAATATAGCAAACTACTTATATTAGTGGAACCATAGCTTTACAAATTAATAAAAATACACCGCAAACCGCTATTGACAACATAAAACATCAATTTCAAAGCATATTTATTCATCAACAAAACGCAAATGAGAAGTAATATCATTTATAAGGGGTGAGTTATTCACTTTGCAATACTGATAACATTTTTGTTACAAACATAAATGACGACACGTAAGCAACTGATTAATATATATTTAATTATATTTATACTAATTCACTATAAAGCTTATACTTTTAGCGTTTGATTTTAGTTTTTAATGTGGGTATTTTGTACGGCCCGCATCGCAATAATGCATAAAAATGCGGAAACGACTGGAATCCTCTAATAATAAAATAACGACAAGAAAGGCGCACGCCGCGAGCAATACCGCTCGCAGGCATAAAAGACGTCTAATAATGTTGTGATACGCAAACCTAGGCGCATCTACACGCAACGCATACCTTGCCCAGTCAAAAGGTTGAAGGAGTTAAGAGATGAGTTTATATAATCCCAATGATTCCCGGGACAACTGTGGGTTTGGCTTAATCGCTCACACTCATGGGGAAGCCAGTCATGAATTGGTAACTACTGCAATACACGGTCTTGACCGTATGCAGCATCGTGGCGGTATCGCCGCCGACGGGAAAACCGGTGACGGCTGTGGTTTATTACTACAGAAACCGGATGCGTTCTTCCATGCAATCGCCGAAGAAAATGGCTGGAAACTCAGCAAAAAATACGGTGTGGGCATGATTTTCTTAAGTCAGGACCCGGTACTTGCGCAAGCCGCGCGTGAAGTACTTAATGAAGAACTAGAAAAAGAAACACTTTCAGTAGTGGGTTGGCGCGAAGTGCCTGTCGACCACTCAGTACTGGGAGAATTAGCGCTAACGGGTGTTCCACAAATTGAACAGGTATTTGTGAACGCGCCAGCAGGTTGGAGGAAACGCGACCTTGAGCGTCGTTTGTATATGATCCGCCGCCGCGCTGAGAAACGTCTTGAGAAAGATCCCGATTTTTACGTAGCTTGTTTGTCAGGCTTGGTAACGATCTACAAAGGCTTGGTAATGCCAAAAGACTTACCTGCCTTTTATCACGATCTTGCCGATGAGCGTATGCAAAGCGCAATTTGCGTTTTCCACCAACGCTTTTCAACAAATACACTACCACGCTGGCCGCTTGCTCAGCCTTTCCGCTTCCTTGCGCACAACGGTGAGATTAACACCATTAAAGGAAACCGCGACTGGGCCATGGCACGTGCTGCTAAATTCGCAACGCCACTTATTCCAGATCTCAAAGATGCAGCACCTTTCGTTAATACCGAAGGTTCAGACTCATCATCGCTGGACAACATGCTGGAGCTATTCTTAGCCGGCGGTATGGATTTATTCCGTGCTATGCGGTTACTTGTTCCACCCGCCTATCAAAACAACAAGACCATGGACGATGATCTTCGTGCATTTTACGAGTTTAACTCTATGCACATGGAACCATGGGACGGCCCAGCGGGTATCGTTTTAACTAACGGTCGCCACGTTGCCTGTAACCTTGATAGAAATGGTCTACGTCCTGCACGTTACGTTATTACTAAGAATGGTTTCATTACCCTAGCCTCAGAAGTAGGTATCTGGGATTACGAGCAAGCTGACGTAATTGAAAAAGGCCGTGTAGGCCCAGGTGAAATGCTTGCTGTAGACACATACACAGGCAAAATCTGGCGCTCTACTGAAATTGATGAAGACTTAAAAGCACGCCATCCTTATAAAGAGTGGCTAGACAAGCATATTCGTCGATTAACGCCAATTGAAAAGCTTGACGCGTCATTAATTGGTAAACGCGTGTTTGACGACGATGCCATGGCGGTGTACCACAAGCTACACGCCTACAGCTATGAAGAAATTCAACAAGTTGTAAAAGTACTCGCGAAAGACGGTCAAGAAGCCGTTGGTTCAATGGGTGATGACACGCCAATGGCGGTTATGTCCTCGCGTCAACGTACAGTTTACGACTATTTCCGTCAGCAATTCGCACAGGTTACTAACCCGCCTATCGACCCGCTACGTGAAAACCACGTTATGTCGTTGGCAACCTGTATTGGCCGCGAGCAAAACGTATTTAGCGAAACCTCAGGTTACGCTGACCGCGTATTGTTTGACTCGCCAGTGCTAATGTATACCGACCTTAAGCAACTGCGCGAATTTAACCCAGACAACTACTACTCAGAAGTCGTGGAGCTTCAGTATGCGCCGCAAGAAGGTTTGAAGAAAGCCATCGAGCGCGTGTGTAACGAAGTCGAGATGCTGGTTAAAAACAAGCGTGCTGCGTTCGTTATTCTGTCTGACAGAAACATTAAACAAAATCGCTTGGTTATCCCTGCAGCAATGGCAGTTGGTGCGGTACAACGTCGCTTAGTTGAAAAGTCATTACGCTGCGATGCTAACGTTGTTGTTGAGACAGCAAGTGCCCGCGATCCACACCATTTCGCGGTGTTGATTGGCTTAGGTGCCACTGCGGTTTACCCATTCCTAGCATATGAAACTATTGAGCAGCTTTGTGAAAAAGGCGAGCTAGATATTTCTCCTATGCAGGCCACGTTGAACTACCGTAAGGGTATCAACAAAGGCTTGTACAAAATCATGTCGAAAATGGGTATTAGCACTGTTGCTAGCTACCGTAGCTCTAAACTGTTTGAAGCAGTGGGTATTAACAACGAAGTGATGAAGTTATGCTTTAAAGGTGTGACCTCACGCATTCAAGGTGCGGGCTTCGATGATTTCCAGCAAGATCTTATCAACCTAAACCGTATTGCTTGGCTTAAGCGTAAATCTGTCGATCACGGCGGCTTGCTTAAATACGTGCACGGTGGCGAATATCACGCCTATAACCCAGACGTAGTCAGTACGCTTCAAAAGGCTGTGGTGTCTGGTAACTACGACGACTACCAGCAATATGCAAAGCTTGTTAACGAGCGTGCGCCTGCGCACATTCGCGACTTGCTAGCTATAAACCCTGATTGCGACCCTATTGATATTAGTGAAGTAGAAGCACCGGAAAACTTATTCCCACGCTTTGATACTGCGGCAATGTCAATTGGTGCACTAAGCCCTGAAGCGCATGAAGCGCTAGCGATTGCCATGAACCGCCTGGGCGGTCAGTCTAACTCTGGGGAAGGTGGCGAACACCCTTCTCGCTTTGGAACTGAAAAGAACTCTAAAATTAAGCAGGTGGCTTCAGGTCGCTTTGGTGTAACGCCTCACTATTTGGTTAACGCAAACGTTATTCAAATTAAAGTGGCGCAGGGTGCAAAACCGGGTGAAGGCGGTCAGCTTCCTGGCGATAAGGTAAATAAATACATCGCACAGCTACGTTTCTCTGTGCCGGGTGTAACCCTTATTTCACCACCACCACACCACGATATTTACTCAATTGAAGATTTGGCACAGCTAATTTTCGATTTGAAACAGGTTAATCCAACGGCACTTATATCCGTTAAGCTAGTATCTGAGCCGGGTGTTGGCACCATTGCAACGGGTGTAGCGAAAGCCTATGCCGACCTTATCACCGTTTCAGGTTACGACGGCGGTACAGGTGCAAGCCCGCTAACATCAGTTAAATATGCGGGTAGTCCGTTCGAGCTTGGCTTATCTGAAACTCAGCAAGCGCTTATTGAAAACGGCTTACGTCACAAAGTACGCGTTCAAACCGACGGTGGTTTGAAAACAGGCTTAGACGTAGTAAAAGCCGGTATTTTAGGCGCTGAGAGCTTTGGTTTTGGTACGGGTCCAATGGTGGCTTTAGGCTGTAAGTATCTACGTATTTGCCACTTGAACAACTGTGCGACCGGTGTTGCAACGCAGGATCAAAAACTGCGTGACGACCACTTCATTGGCTTACCTGATATGGTAATGAACTACTTCAAGTTTATTGCTCAAGAAGTGCGTGAAATCATGGCGTCTATGGGTATTGCTAAGTTCGACGACCTTGTTGGTCGCACAGAGCTACTTAAAGTTTTAGATGGCATTACCGCTAAGCAAAACCGTTTAGATTTGTCTCCGTTGCTAGCGCAGCCTAAAGCAGGCGACCATACGCGCTTATTCTGCTCACAAACGACCAACGCACCTATCGATAAAGGTGAATTGAACGCGCAGATGCTTAAAGACGGCCAGCAAGCGGTTGTTGACGGTAAATCTATTACCCTTAAATACCCAATCCGCAATACGGATCGCTCTGTCGGCGCATTGCTATCAGGTGAAATCGCTAAACACCACGGTAACCACGACTTTGAAGATACACCTATCAAGGTTGAACTTACCGGTACAGCGGGTCAGAGCTT
>Ga0208764_10001219_pt1 | contig 16777 bp, 13 predicted proteins | sample ETNtaG_18_FD_185762 | JGI IMG/M metagenome (GOLD analysis project Ga0208764, IMG submission 185762) | Marine microbial and viral communities from oxygen minimum zone, Eastern Pacific Ocean - ETNP201302SV91 (SPAdes) (version 2) | ecosystem: Environmental > Aquatic > Marine > Oceanic ... | reverse complement strand
CACCTGATAGTAATGATTGGGATTTCAATTGTACAGACTTGACCGGGTCAGAAGTTACGGTTTCATATCGCTTCCAATCCAATGATGATGGTGTTAATGGAAATGCAGGCCTAGCAGGATTTGCAATTGACAACATCACTGTGCAAGAATATGTTTTCACATATGTACAAGAATATACACAATCAGTGACAGCAATTGACAGTCAAGAAGAACGCGAGATTAATGTTGGAAACCACGACTTTGAACAAGGAATTTATCGTATTGATGCTATGACTCACTTCGACAATTCTACAATGGGTACTGCTTGGTTTAATCACAAAGAAGTAAACCTTGCAAACAACGTTTCCCGATTAATTTTTGAAGTTGCTAGTGTAGATATTTCTTTACTTCGTCCGGACGTACTCGATTGTTTAGAATCCACAGTAAAATGTGTTTATCCAATAGACCAAGTAGAACAACATTCATTCAATGTTCCATTGATTAATGGTGTACTCAATGGTGAATACAACCTCAAGTTGAAGGTAACTGATATGACAACTGGCTCGGTTGTCTATGACCAGAATAGTGACGAAAGCCCAATTTCATTGGATGCACACGAGCGTGGAGATGCCTCATGGGCGTCTGTCGTTCCAACTTCTGGATGGGTCGATGGACACATCTACAATGTTTCATTCTACGCTGAACTAACTGATGGGTCATCCTCTGGAAATACTAATCGATATTTCCTCATTGAAATGGCCGATACAGTTGATGTCGCCATTTTGTCAGATGCGACAGGCCAACAGCGTTTGCAACATGTGATGGAAGATCTTGATGCAATGGGGATGACATACACACAGTTTGAAACTGATGATTGGAATCGATATGTAGTTGAGAAGTGGATGAATCATTATGACAAGATTTTACTTCCATGGCAAACTGAGCACAATGTAGGTCCCGATGGATTATACTATGATTTGCTAAACGCAGCGAGACCAAATCAAGAACCATCTGCAATGGATGTAATTGTTGCTCGAATGGAAGCTGGTGCAACAATTCAGATGCACCTTGGACCTTACCGAAGTCAAACTGAAGGTAAGCTACCATATGATGTTGCAGTTCTAAATCGGCAAACACCTGGACCAGGTGTTGTAGATTACAATGCAGTACAAGTTCAAAACTGGCATCACCCAATGATGGAAGATGTAGTACCATCTGCCTTCATTTCATTCAATGGTGGAGCTTATGTTGCACAATCAACAATTAATACACAGTCGAGTGAGAATGATAAGATTCCACAAGTTTGTGGCGGTCGTGTTACTGAAGCGTTTGGAACCTTCCAATCATTAATTGTAGATTCCCAGAACCCTACTGAATCACTATTGTCAACTTGTAACAAGGGCAGCGGTGGTATGATTATCACAACGATTGATGTAGAGAACCCTCAGGTCTCTGAACCATACAATACAGTTGGAAGGCCTCTATTGTCTAATTTACTTGCATACCAGGTCACACCTTATCCGGTAGACTTTGGAATTGCAGGCGATGGCTGGGATCTCACTATCGATGGCGATGCTCTGAATTATGATACTGTTCAGCAGAATTATCCAACTGTTTACATGAAGAGTAATGCAGAATTGGACTTCGGTTTTGTTTCAACCCTTGGAAACAGTGTCACTTTGGACGCTGATTGGGAGTTGATGTCTGCTGATTCCAATGAAGTTACTAATTGGGACGGTGGAGTGATGGATGCTTCTGATCCAGCAGATCATCGTGAAGATGATTCACACACAGCAACATTCTGTGTCCTCGATGGCACCAGTTCAACAGGATGCCGCCAAGAGGCTGCTTGGACTGTGAATCTGTATCTACATGATGAAGCAGGACATATGCGCAAAGCTATTGTCCGGTTAGAGACGAATGATGCTCTTGCAGATGAAGATAATCCATTACCTTCCTTTTCAATTATGGATCGCACAGAGTACCGTGGCCAAGTTGAAAATTACGGTGTGAACACTGTCAATGGTATTGATTGGGATGTTTACCGAGTAACTCTCGGCCCAACAGGTGACGTACAACTATACTTTGATGCGTCTAATTCATCGGACAATGATTCTGCTCCAGGTACGACTGGAATCAAGATTTACCAATGGAAGGTATACTTCGACACAGCCTATGACAACCCAGGTGGTGCGCCACCAAATGGGAAATTAGTTGAGCGTTATGCGAATCAGCAAAACGGAGACCAATTCAGTCACCGTTTCGAAAATGTCACAGTAGATCCAACAGGTCAAGTTGAGCAACGAATTCGAATTGAGTTGACAGTGATCGACGAAGCAGATAAGCCCAATTTACCTATTGACAAATATAAGATGTATTTCGTTATCGTCCCAGAATCATTTGGTGATGAAGAACCGGTAATCGAGTTAACATCTCCAGTTGCGGGTTCTTCACAGAGTGAAAATTCGGTTTATGTCAATGGTTCAGTTTTATCTGGTGTTGAAGAAACTGTTTGTACAGGTGGAGTTGCAACTCCTTGTGTGATGGTTGAAATTGCATTAGAGTACGACACCCTAAATCTATTGAATTCACAGAAATTCCCATTGAAGAGTCAAGGGACATATGACAGTGTGTCTGGTTTAATCAACGGGGATCAATTCAGTTTGGATTTAGATATCACTGACTTGCGCAGCGAAAATGGTTCACAACAGACGATTTACATCAAGATTACAGAAGGAGATGGTTCCCGATGGACAATCTATGAAGAAGTTATAGTGAATTTGGTACCATTAGAACTCGACCCTGCCATCGGCGCCAACAATACTGGAACAAGTAGTGAAAAAGATGACGATGGTGGACTTTCAGGAATGCTTCTCGGCATAATCATTGGAATTGTTGCATTACTTGTCATAGTGGTGGTTACTCTAATGGTTATGAAAGGCCGAGGTAGCGACATGGTAGTAGCAGAAGGTGTTCAGGATGTTGCGTCAATGGATCCAGTCGAAGCATATGTTCAGCAATTGGTTGCACAAGGTTACCCAGAAGATACTGCGAGAGCCTACGCTCAGCAGTACTATGCTCAAGCTGCTCAACAGCAGCAGCAGCAAGGTGGCTACGCATAGCGTTAGACATTGATAAATTGTGAGACCAGTCTCACAATTCAAGCAGATTTCGCCTGCAACTAGAGTCCGAGCATTTGATGAACTGATGCCGCCGCGCCACCAACATGGACGAAGGCCCAAGTTACAAGATTGCCAACATGGCATTGGCCGATGAAGGAAGCAGACGTGTCGATTGGGCTCGGGCAAGAATGCCAGTCCTGGCTCGGTTGAGAGCGGAAGCAGAGTTGACAAAACCCCTCTCTGGAATGGTCGTTGCAGGATGTCTGCATGTGACCAAAGAAACCGCAGTTCTAATTGAAACAATTGAAGCTGCAGGTGCTAAGGTTTCTTGGAGTGGTTGTAACCCTCTGTCTACTCAAGATGATGTTGCTGCCTGGCTTGCTCGAGAAGGGTATTCGATTTATGCTTGGCATGGCCAATCAGTTGAGGATTTTTATTGGTGTATTGACCGAACAATTGAGGCGAATCCAACTCTCACTTTGGATGATGGTGCTGACTTAATCGTGCGAGTTCATGGTGAAATGTCAGATTATGCCGATGGTGTCATTGGAGGTACAGAAGAAACAACCACCGGGGTTCATCGACTTAGGGCGATGGGTGCTGCTGGTGATTTACGTTACCCAGTAATTGCAGTGAATGATGCAATTACAAAGTGGGATTTCGATAATGTCTATGGCACAGGCCAATCTACATTGGATGGGATAATCAGGGCCACGTCTGTATTAATTGCAGGAAAAACATTCGTTGTTGCTGGATATGGCCATTGTGGGCGTGGTTTGGCAATGCGTGCTAAGGGTATGGGTGCTAATGTGATAATCACAGAAGTGGATCCATTGCCTTCCTTGAGAGCAATAATGGATGGTTTCCAAGTCATGCCTATGGATGCTGCGGCTGCATTGGGCGATATTTTCTGTACTGCAACTGGTATGGTCGATGTAATCGTAGGTCGTCATTTCGATGTAATGAAAGATGGAGCAATTGTTTGTAACACTGGTCATTACGATTGTGAAATTAATATTGAAGATTTGGAATCAGGATCAGATTCAGTTCGTACAATTCGAACAGATAATGAGGAATTTACTATGAAAAATGGACGCACTATATTCCTACTTGCACGTGGACGTTTAGTGAACCTTGCAGCAGCAGAGGGCCACCCTTCAGAAGTTATGGACATGAGTTTTGCAAATCAATATTTAGCCCTATGTCGCCTTGCATCTGAAGGCAAATCTCTAGAATCAGATGTACACGATATTACTCTTGAACAAGACCAGAACCTTGCAACAACAAAACTTGCAACGATGGGATTTGAAATCGATACTCTAACAGAAGAACAGATAACGTATCACAGTGATTACACTGCAGGAACGTGATTATTCTTCTTCACTGATATCATAATCCGCCCACTCAGGTAGATTTAGTTCCCAACGCTTTGAGATTTTTTCATCTGCACCGATTACTTTCTCTATGCGTTCTCTAAAAGCAACTGGGTAGTCTTTCCCCATGACGATTCGGTATAATTTGGAATCCCGGATGTTGTCGGGAATGCAGACTTTACCACTCGTCGCCTCAACCTCAATTGCCCTCCAAAGGTCAAGGACGGGCCTATTTCTTCTTTCAGTCATACTAATTGAGATGCGTTTGATGAAGAGTACTGAGGCATATACAAGGAAGAATGCAAAACCCATCCCAAAACAACCAACATCTGCTGGCATGAATGTTTTCAGAGCAAATGCTTCCCAGATTACTAAGGGCCCTGCTAACATGAAAAATGTGAATGTTTCACTACTTGGTTTGACATTCCGCATCCCATCTATTTCTTTCCAAGCAGCATGTTTAGCGTCTTGTGGTTTGAATACATCGAGTTTCTCTAACTCGTAGTAACGTTGGACCGTTTGATTCATTCTCATTACACGCATTTGTTGACTTCTTGGTAATTCATCCATACCTGGCTCAAGTAAAACAGCCAATCTTTTACTAGAATCTGCATATAATCCCATCCGCATAAGCATGGCTGCTTGTTCAATAATTGGCATAGTATCACTTGGAAAATGCACTCTGTAATCTTCCCACCATTGCAGAACTTCTTCTGCCATCCCCAGGTGCTGTGTTAGTAGAATTGCACCACGAATCCAAGCGCCTCGATGAGTGGGGTCTAACTTCACAATTTTTTTTGAAATATTCCATCCTTTTGCGGCTTCAACAAGAGTAGGGTCAGTGCGGTAGTTTCCATCGCGCCTTATTTCGGGAAGGCTACAATTTAGAATTGCCCAAAGCGCCTCTACATGATTAGGGTCTTCTTCGGTTACTGCAACAGCACGCATTAGAGCTAGTGAACGGTCACCTGAAGCAATTGCTTCATCAAGATCTTCGAGAAGAGCAGCCACCTTCTTCTTCCTACCCATATCCCTTGTCGACTCGTCTAGTCACATGAACTATGCGTGTAGTGTTTCAGCCCTTTCGGAAGGGGTTACGAGGGTCGCTACGGCCTTTACCTTTCGACCCCCATCCTCCTGTTTTTTTATTTCCACGACTGCTAGAACGTTGATTTCGCCCTCCACCTCTGTTATCGCCTCGGTCATCACGTCGCGGAGGTCTTCGATCTCCACCTCTGTTATCGCCTCGGTCATCACGTCGCGGAGGTCTTCGATCTCCGCCTCCGCGGAAACCTCCTCTATTCCCCCCTCGATCATCACGTCGTTGAGGTCTTCGATCTCCGCCTCCGCGGAAACCTCCTCTATTCCCTCCTCGATCATCACGTCGTTGAGGTCTTCGATCTCCACCTCGGTCATCACGTCGTTGAGGTCTCCGATCTCCGCCTCCGCGAAAGCCTCCTCTATTCCCCCCTCGATCATCACGTCGTTGAGGTCTTCGATCTCCGCCTCCGCGGAAACCTCCTCTATTTCCTCCTCGGTGGCCTCCTCCAGATGGTTTTGGAGCTTCACAACGGTTGCATTTATCTCTCCATGCGAAATTATCATTACGACATTTCGGACAAATCCAATCACCTTCTTTTTGCCCTCCGCGGTTGTCTCTTCGATCTCCGCCTCCTCTACGATCATTGTTACGCCGTTCTTTAGGCGGAGCAAGTTCCACAGGTTGGCCGACTAGTAAATCAACTTCAACATCGCGAAATGGTTTGATATGTGCAACAGCAGCACTGATTTCTCCGATTACTGTGTCGATCTTTCCAACCCATTTCCCACCAGGTAATTGCATGATTTGACCTAGAGGTGGCGCTTCACCAGTAAAAGGCACTAGCATACCGCCTTCGTGACTAATTTCACGAATCAGACCTTCAAACGCCATACATTCACCGACTTGAGCCGGCAGTGCACTCCGTATGAATGCTCCCTTTACAGATTAGTTATTCACGCCGCCTCATTCTAGTTCCGGCTAAGGCGAATGCTGCGAGTGCAGCAAATAACCCAAACCCGGGTAATCCACCACCGTCATCATCATCTTTAGGTTCGCTAGTATCTACAGGTGGAGGGGAAGTGACTCCAGGTGTTTGCCCTGCCTCGTGTGTTATTGTGGAACATTTATTCCAACTATCACATGCCGTAATCACGATTGAATTCATCGAATCAATCGAATCAATACCTGGGCCTGAAACCATCCATTGGTTCCCTGATTTTACTACATCTCCCCAATCAAATCCATCATTGGTTGCAGTAATGGTAACTGAGTCTCCATCTGGGTCATTGAAGTTCCCTTGCATCTCATATTTTCCATCGTACCACTCATATGTGCTAAGGGACAGTGTTGGAGTTGCGGATTCTTTATCCATGTCAAGATCATAGATATGTGAAAAGGTAGCCATTCCAGTTCCAGATGCAACAATTTCAACCATCAATGGCCCCGGGGACATCGATTCAAGTGGAATTGAAATTGTACTGGTTCCTGATAACGCCATTGAATTGGATGACACTTGTGCATCTGGTTGAGTGAGAGTAACCACTACTTGCATTTCTGGCATTCCAGTTGTAGGTGTCATTGTAACTTCTGCATTTCCACCCACAACAGCAGCAATGGGCCGCATTGGAACCTGTAAAGTGAAATTTCTCATTTCTGAAGTTTGACCACTTGAATCAGTTGCTTGGCAAGTCACAGTTGTACTGTCAGTGCCTCCTGGGGCAATAGCAGAGAGTCCTTCGGCATCACTACTCATTGACCATAAATTTGCATCATTGGAAGTACATGATATCAAGGGAGTACCTTGATCATCTTCCGCCCACGCTGCCATCTGGTTCGATGAAACAAATAGAACTCGCCCGTCATCTGCAATTGGCATAATGTTGCCTTCAGCAGGCGCTGTCGAAGTCCAAGAGGGGGGGTCATCCGTTTCAGGTGGAGTGGTTGTCATATCAAAGAACATATCTTGCCCTGTTGGCCATATCGACATATCATATTCAACTTGTGCATCGACCTTGAGTCGTGTTTGCCCATTGATGCTAACCAACCGGCTGCTTACACTAATGCTATCATCATTGCCAAATCCATTCAACCCTTCATCACAGTCCCCTGGGGCAGGAGTAGCTCCTTGGTTGCTATTATTGGCTTGATCAATCCGACGCCCATCGCACTCTTCAAACAGGTTGATTCGTAGACCTGATTGTTCAGGGAATGTGATATGCATATCAGTATTGGTCATATTTGATGTGTTCATTGCAATAGTAAATTCATCACTCCCTCCACTCATCATACCTTGAGTGTCAAACTCAAGTGTCGCATTTAGCCAAATGATTAGCCTGCACTCATCTGGATGCGTAATAGTGGTGTCACAATCCCTTCCTTGAGTAATGGGTGCTACAGGAATTTCCACACAATCATTCTGCGGGTTTTGAGTAGGACATGTTCTTTCATCAACATGATTTCCTGGCATCAAATTCCATTCTTCAAGGACCATTGGATTGTCATCTGTATTTAGCCAAGATGCGTTGAACCAATTTACTCCACCACCACCTCGATGAGGTGGTCCACTTCGGAATCCGACTCTAGGATTTGTCTGCTCTACGCATTGTGCAGCAATCGCTCTGACTGTCCGATATTCATCAGTTGATAGCCACCCATTGTCGGTACCAAGGGGTTCAAACAGTTCATCAAAATCAAATCGAACATCATCTGCAAGCGTACCGTTTACCCAAGCAACAGCTCGAACATATGCTGTTTCCCAATCATCTGCAATTTCAAATTCGAAATCTGCATGTGTGTAATTGAACATATCTTCAAATGTTAGCCCTTCACATTCAGCAACGACACCTCCTTCTTGTCGACCAGCCTCCGAAACGCTGTCAGTTTCATCCAATTCATTTTCTATATTATTCATGCTTCCTAGCAACAAAATAGTGAGCATCACGGCCCACATGCCTTTGACGAAAGTATTCCTCATGACACGGCAACCCACAAGACGCCTCAAGAGGCTTTCCCGCATTACATCAACTGTTGTTAGGAACACCTTAGGTGTTCATTATTCCATTAGGGCTGAGAATTTAGCCAAGCGTCGACATATTTGGCACCATATGGGTCGTTATCTGCGTAAAATGGAGTATCAAAACCAATCATTGGTTTAATCATGGTTAGAAGATGAACTTCCCCACCCCAATCGCCCTGTGCGACAGTGATGACTTCGGCAACTTTGGTTTCACCAAACAAATCGATAACTACGAATTTTTGACTGTATGGTAAAGTTGCCGAATCGTACTCGTGTGTTTCGCCACTTGAAATAGTATCAAGAGAGAAGTGTTCTGTATACGATGACGGCTGATTGGTTTTATCCAACAAAGTTTCAATCGATTGTTTAAGACGCAAATCATCAGCATCTGAAAACTCAATCCACCAAAGGACACACGACCCAGATCCATATGCAGAATAGGCTCCTGGAAATCGAATGTGGTTGACAACAAGAATTGTGAAATCAGTGGGAAGAATTCCTTCAGTAACAACCCATGTGTGCTGTTCAGATGCGGGCCACGCTGGAGCATCGGAATTCTCAGTCAATATTGGTTCACCCCAGTCTGGTGCACCGACTGGTTCTGATACTGAACTAATTCCTGAAATCATTACGCCTATTACAATGGCAATAACGAGTAAGGAACGAGGTTTCCATCTTTGGACCCACATTTTTCTAGAATTTTCTGAATATATCGTAAGAATACCCAAACAAATTCCTGCGAGTGGGAGTGCAAGTAACCATCCTAGAGGGATAATCCATACGCAGAAACTGAGTACAATCAACCCCATTGCAAATGTATCAGCTTGGACATAATCTGAAAGATGAACGTCTGGATATTTTCTTTTCCATTCCATACCAATTGTCCCTGTAAGAAGAATGAGTGGCACCAGCCATGCAATGACAGCTCCGGCTACGTGCATTGCTATTGCGTAAACTTACTACCCATTGAACCATGTGGCTGAAAAATTGTTCAGGAGTTTGTTCAAGCAATTCCAAGAAGGGGCCACCTTACGGCTAGGTGAGGCGCATGCTTGAATTACTTGCCGCGAACTATCGCCACCCGGTTCGCCGGGGTACATTTTTCCGCCCTTGGGCCACAGGAAAAGGACCAGGGATTAGAGATGTAAATCTAAAAATCTCACCAGGAAAGGTGATTGGTTTAGTTGGCCCTAATGGAGCGGGTAAAACTACATTGATGCAAGTTTTATCTGGATTAACAAAATTGGATGACGGCGAACTTCGATTAGAGGGGAGAAATATTTCTCTAGATTATTCCAGGGTTGAATTATCTATGGCTATTGGATACATGCCTGAAAGCGTATCATGGGAGGGACATAGCACACCTCTCGCAGTTATCACACGTCTCTGTTCAATGCGAGGAATCTCCTCTTGTAAGGGCGAAGATGTGCTGAAAATAGTGGGGCTCTCCAAACGTTCCGATGATGCTCTTTCAACTCTTTCTCAGGGTATGAAGCAACGGTTATCTCTTGCAACATCGCTTCTTGGAAATCCAAAGATTCTCATTTTGGATGAACCATTAAATGGTTTAGATCCCGTTGCACAAGCAGCTTTCAGGATATTACTATCTCAACTTGCGGATCAAGGTGTTGGAGTTGTGGTTAGTAGTCACAGTTTGTTGCAACTTGAACGTATTGTCGATGAAGTTATTCTAATGCATCATGGACGGATTTTAGTAAATGGGCCTCTTTCTAATATTGAGCAAGAATTAGGCTTAAGTGCGAGATTAGAAATTGCTGGAATTGGTAAAGAGCCTACGGATGTTGGTGAGCATGTCACCATAGAAGAAATCCCTACAATGGATGGAGAGGATTGGGCTTATCGTTTACATTTGGAATCTGGTGAATGGGATACAATGAAACGTTTTACACTTCAAGAAAAATATTCTCTTACTAGATTAACACCACTTTCCGCCGAATTAGAAGAAGTACTTTCTTCAGCAACAGGGGTTCGTTTAGAAGATGCAGGTTTCGATATTTTTTCTGAAGTAGGGGCTGGTGAAGATGAGTAGCCGCCTCTCAATATTGCGGTCTGTTTCACTTTGCGAAGTCAAGCGTCAACTAACTGGACAAAGAATGATGCTTCTTGCACCTTTGATAATTTTCTTGCTTTCAGCAGCGTGCTGGGGATTTTCAGATTCAAGGTTTGTAGCCCCTGCCGGAATTGAAGTTACATCTCCAACGAGTGCTCTTTTTCTAGCAAGCACAGTTGTTGTTCTTGTTTGCACACTTTCTGTTGTTTTGCTTGGTTTTGATGCAATTAGTCGCCGTAAATTAACTGGTGAATTGCTCATTGATTTGTCACAACCGATGCCCCGGACGGATTTTGCGATATCCCAGGTTATTGGAACTTGGATGGCGGCAATGTGTCCGACACTTGTTGGGGTATTAATTGGCACATACATCATCCATAATCAGATGAATGCATGGCCTACTCTCACCGATTTTTCAATTTTTGTTATTGCAACAGGACTGTTGCTTTGGTGGTATACTTGTTTGCAATTACTGGCCTCATCAGTAGCTCGCGACATGGGCTCAGCAGTAACATTGGGAGTAGGTACATGGCTTCTTTTCACTTTGCTGTGGCTGTTGGTGACGGTAGTAGTTGCAACATTTATGGGTGTAGATGCAACAGACACAAATTCATCAAGTTTTGACTTAATGGCTGAGAAAATGGATCTTTTCAGCCCCAATGGCGTGTATCAATTGTTACTCGAAACTCGCTTACCTTCTAATTCCCAACCGCGCTTGGATTCCATTTGGATTTGGTCTTCGGCTGTATTGTGGACAATTCTTCCAATGTATCTGTTCTCTCTTAGGATGAATCGAATATAGCCCTAAACCCATTGGGAAATGGGTTTTAGGGCAACCTAAAACGAATTCAAGGCACCCTAAACATTATAGGTAAAATGTATCCCGCGCTGGGTTTAAGGGTGCCTTAAACCCGGAGATGAAAAGCAATGAAAAATATTTTTTTGAAAAACGCACTAGTAGTATGTCTATTGATGACAACCGCTTTGGCAGGATGCCTTGGCGACGATGAAGAAAAAGATGAGGATGTAATACGCCTTGCTTATACTGTGAAAGATGACTATGAAAATCCTGATTCCAATCCACAGTTGATGGCAGATTACATCGAAATGCATTCGGGATATGATGTGGAAATTTATCCAATTTCAAGTTCTAATGCGGCAATTGAAGCGGTTCGCTTTGGTCATGCAGATGCTGCATTTTTAGATGGTGGCGCTGCATTTGTGGCATGGAAGTCCCATGGTTTGGAAGCAATACTTGCGGATACCAAATCTGATGGTAGTACTTACTACACGGCAGCTGCATGGGTGAAGAATAGTTCTAACATTACATCACTAGATCAACTCGAAGGTAATAATTCATGCCACACAGGTTGGCTTAAATCAGCAGGAATGTTAATGCCAATGGGTTACATGATTGGCGAAGGTCTGGTTCAAGTAGATGGCAGTAGTGATGATATTGAATCTCTTAGAACTACTATTGAGAACCATTTTGATACAGCAACTATACCTGAGAAGGGAGCACAATATTATGGTTATGATGGTGCTTTTGAGTGTATGACTGCAGGTGTGGGCGATGTTGCTTTTGCTAAAACATCCTCTTATGAAGACCATTGTGATGGTAATGAATGGTGTCTTGATCGGGATGAATATCGTATTCTTGAACCTCATTTCGGTTTAGTTCCAAGTCATCCAGTTATGATTAACCCTGACGAAATTGACGATGAGAAGCGTGATGCATTTGTTGCTGCAATGCTAGCAATGAGTAGTGAAATGTGGGTTGAAGATTACCCTATGCAAGGAACTAATTATACTGGTTGCTATAACATGGGCACACACCAAGTTGCCGAGATCCCACAGAATACTTGTGGTGGTGAAATTCTCAAGAATGTCCTCGAGAATGATGGAGCAGTTACCGCTGTAACTAGTGCGAATCACCTAGGGTCATACAGTGATGCAATAGGAAACATCCCTGGAATAAATGAGTATTTCGAAGATAAATATAATGAATAGAGATTAGCACAAAACGCCGGCCTAGCCCAAATTCCACGTCACGCCTCGACTTGGAATTTGGGCTGGGCTGTGCTTACGTTTCAAGAAGGAAAAGGGATTCGGAGATATGATGGCGGATTCAGTCCTTAGCATCCGTTCAGCAGATATTGGCTTCACAAAAGATGAGCCCTTGCTCAAATCAGTTAATTTAGAAGTCCAATCTGGTGAAATTGTAGGAATTATTGGACGATCAGGGATTGGCAAAACAACACTTCTTCGTACTATTGCGAATTTAATTCCACCTTTGGAGGGAGATGTAGATGCCCCATTGGAGAGAGGAGAAATTGGTTACATACCCCAACGTCTTGGTTTAATCACTCATCAAACAGTTGGCTACAATGTAATCATGGGTGGCTTACCAAATGCACCATTGTGGCAATCGCTTCTATCACTCCCTGGTCATGAATTGAGAGAGGCTTCAAGGGAAGCGATAGCGGCTGTTGATCTCAGTGAAAAGGTATTGGATCCAATTAGTGAATTATCTGGTGGCCAACAAAGAAGAGTTGCAATTGCCCGCTCAATGGTCCAGAAACCAACTTTACTTCTTGCCGATGAGTGTTTGGGGGAATTAGACGCCGACACAGCAAAGGGAATTGTAAAATTAATCCAAAGTTTAGCAAAGGAGGGGAATGTTGCAATTATAGTCGTTGATCATAATCCAGTGCGAGCCAGTACATTTTGTGATCGAATTTTACAAATCAAAGGTTCTCGTTTAGAGGAGGTGAATATTTGAAATTCCACCAATTGTTGAAAAAAAGGCCCAGTATTATTGTATATGCAGGGGTATTCATTCTTGCACTTTTGATTTCAAGTCATTTGGGCCTCAATTTATATAATTTACATGGAGGATGGGAAAATGCGACAATACTTTGGTCTGAAATGTTCCCTCCAGATTTCAGTGTAATTACAGAACGAGCTACTTGGACGCAAACTGATTGTAATTGGGATGCAGATTGGGCTTGTAGTCCTGCAGTTCATGGTCTATCGGAAACAATTGAAATTGCCTTCCTAGCCACGTTAATTGGAATGTTAATCTCTCTACCATTATCTATGATGGCAGCTCATAATTTGTCACCACTTTTGCTTTCAACATTGACTCGTAATATTCTTGCAGGGCTGCGCGTACTCCCCTCTCTTGTTTGGGCTCTTTTATTTGTCATTATGTTTGGACCAGGGCCACTTGCAGGTGTATTAGCAATGACGTTGTATACAGTGGGTTATCTGGGGAAATTACAGTATGAGGCACTAGAAGGTGTCAGCCGCTACCCCTTGGAAGCTGCTAGGGCCATGGGTTTACCCCGGTGGCAAGTTGCGCGTTTCTTTGCATTACCTGAAGCAAGTAATGCTATATTAAGCCAAATTTTATTCATGTTTGAATACAATATCCGACATGGTTCTGTAATAGGGTTAGTTGGTGCGGGGGGAATCGGGTGGTATCTTAACAATTATTTGGGTGTTTATTCACGCTATGATCGGGCCTTTGCTCTCATCCTTGTCATATACGTGGCCGTGGTCGTTATAGATCAGATATCCCTTGTTATTCGGCATAGATTCATGGATAGTGAAACACATTCACCTAGGGCACGTTGGAGAGAATTAATCCCTTTTTACACAAAAAAATGAGGTATTGATATGGTAGTATGGAAACGAATTCTCAGTTTGGTAATTGTAGCCACAATATTGGGAGGCGGATATTGGTATTATCTAGTGACCTCCTATGAATCGGAAGTGGGAACAAATAACACATACTCAGCAACAGATGGAGAATTAGAAACATCAAATTCAACCGAAGATGAGTTGTTTTCATTGATATTTGATTCAGGTAAAGACGAACTCGATTGGGCATTTACTACTATGACCCTAAGTGATCAAAGTGGTGAATATGGTTGCACAACTGGTGGCCTCACAAGCATTTCTCAAGGTTATGGAAATATTGAAACTAAATTGAATGCAGATGGACAAACCTTTACTTTACTCGTTGATGCAACATCTGAAGATACTTACACGTATCTTGATATTTCTTCGATGCTTGAAACTGAATCATCAAATTACTCAATGAAATTCTCATCAACAAATATTTTCTTGGGGGACAATGTGTTGGGACTCGTTGTAAATGATGTTGAATTTAGTGATTTAACCAATGTTCCGAATGGGAGCTTTGATGAGAACTCTGAGGAAAAATTAGATTGGTATGATTATGACATATCCACTCATCGTGTTCAAGCAAAGAATCAAATTTATATTCTCAATGATGGGAATTCAACATTCAAAATTCAATTGCTAAATTATTACAATAATGCAGATGAACCACGCCATATTACAGTAATGATTGCTCAGTTAGGGGGTGAACCAATTATGGCTCTAAATAACCCTTCATTAATTCAAGAATCCCCATGTATTATCTCTGATAATAATACGAATTGGAGTCCTGGAGAAAAAATTTCAATTTATGAGAATGGGGTTGACATTTGCAATGGCTCATGCATTTTGGAAATCTCAATTCATTTTGAAGGAGTCATCATGAAGGGCACCTCAACAGTTGAAATAGAGTAATGATAATCACGGATGGTCTGCACTGATTCGTATTGCACCATCTTCGTAATGCACGTAAATGTGATTGGGAACTTTACTTGTTAGTGCGGCCAACGCCTCATTTATTTCTTCAGTTTTCACTTTGAATGCCTTGGCTGCACGACTTGCTTTCCAAGGGACTTCCTCAAAATCTGATTGCCTAATCCACTCAAAAAGCCGAGTCTCGAATTCAGTTAAATCCTCAAAGGCCATGTACAGCCCAGCAGGTCAAGGGACTTGAGACTTTCACACAAGTGATTCGGCTATTGAACGAACGCAATCTTCTGCAGAAATACGCCCATCAAGTAAAGCACCAAGAGCGTTTAGGAAGGGCACTCTACACTCGACTTCTCTTGCTTTTTCTTCAAACATTCTTGCTGCCCGAACCCCTTCAGCTACCATGACCATACCACCCATGGCCTCATCCAACGTTTTCCCTTTGCCCAACATCTCACCAAGGGTGCGGTTACGTGATCTAGGGCTAGTACTGGTGACATACAAATCTCCCAATCCAGCGGGTCCAAAAGCAGTATCTGGTAACGCCCCCATCAAGGGTAACAGTCGCTGCCCTTCTGCAAATCCAACAGTTACCAATGCGGCTTTGAGGTTGTCGCCACCGATGCTATCTCTTAACCCATCGACAACACCGCAAACTAATGCTACAGTATTTTTGTATGCACCCCATAATTCACAACCAGTTGCATCCTCTGAAGGAACTAGCACAATTGATTCCGTAGATAATCGATCACAAATTCGCCTAGATACCGATATATCATGTCCAGCAACCATTGCAGTTGTCACAACTCCTCTTGCAACTTCTGGAGCAATTGTGGGTCCAGTAAGTACTGCAACTGGGTTGGAAAGACCTGCCGCGTTTAATTTCGCTTCAATTGCTTCCGAAATAAGTCCAGATCCTTCTTCTTCATCAGGTGCTAATCCCTTTGCTAAATCCAATAGGACATGTGATGGACGAAGGTGAGGAATCATTTGTTCGACAACATTGAGAATTGCGCTACTAGGTAATGAGAGGACTAGTAATTCACTTTCATCAATTGCCTCGGCTAAATTCATTGTAACCTCAATGTTTAGATCAAATCCAGACAAATATTTCGTATTCTCTCCTTTTTCGAGAATTGAAGCATAAACTTCCTCTTCAATGGTCCATCCAATTACATTGTGAGAATCTTCCACCCATGAGCGTGCGAGAGCCGTTCCCCAATTGCCAAGTCCTAGGACTGCAATTCGGGACATAATCGGCCCCCCAATATCGAGAGCATTTGACCGTTGCCTTTTGTCAAAGGCTCGCCGCCATGTTCTTGACCTAAAGTTGAACAGCGGCAACTAAGCAGGGGTTGCCAAGCTTGGTCAACGGCGCTGGGTTTAGGTCCCAGTCCTCAGTGGTTCGCAGGTTCAAATCCTGCCCCCTGCACCACCAAAAATGTATAATTTTGTAATTTATTTTGTATCACTCTGCATTTTCAAGTCATTATCTCAACGCCGATTTTTAGTACGGCAGCTGTTATAGTTATGAAGATGGCAATGATTCTACCTATT
>Ga0208764_10001217_pt1 | contig 16787 bp, 20 predicted proteins | sample ETNtaG_18_FD_185762 | JGI IMG/M metagenome (GOLD analysis project Ga0208764, IMG submission 185762) | Marine microbial and viral communities from oxygen minimum zone, Eastern Pacific Ocean - ETNP201302SV91 (SPAdes) (version 2) | ecosystem: Environmental > Aquatic > Marine > Oceanic ... | reverse complement strand
TAGATTTTGATACAGCATACTTTGTTCAAGTTAAATTTAGAGATAACAATGGATTGGAAAGTGCATATTCTGCTGCAGCAAACTTTAGCACACCTATTGTCGATCAACCAGACATTCAAACAATAACACCAGCATTTAATCCAGTGATTGATGTTAATGCTATTGCATTGAAGAGTGGTTATCAGCATAGTTCTAGTGACTGGCAGTTTGCTCCTAATGTGGAAACTCCTGTATCTAACCCACAGTTTACAACTATCCTACACCAATCACTTGGTAACTCAACTAACTTAGTATCTTACACACTACCTGGTAATGTAAATCTTGATGCAAATACTACATATCTAGTGAGAATTAGATTCAACGTTAACCCAATTTAAGACATGGCCATTGCTACTACAAGGCAGGGACTTATTGATTACGCATTGCGTCAGAATGGAGCTCCTGTTTTAGAAATTAATATTGAAGACGATCAGATATCAGATCTCGTAGATGATGCTGTTCAGTTTTATAATGAACGTCACATGGACGGTTATATTAGAACTCATCTTAAGGTGAAGTTCACTCAAGCCATGATTGATGACATGACTACTGATTCAACTACAGCAGTATCTGCTGCAACTTCATCAGCAATATCAGTTAATTGGGAAGAGCAAAATAATTATATTAAAGTTCCTGAACATGTCACTAGTGTTATAAAAGTATTTGATTTCGTATCTAAAAATGTTACAAACTTATTTGATGTTAGATATCAGTGGAGATTAAATGATCTTTGGGATTTAACTAATACAGAAATTCTTACTTACGAAATGGTTAACCGTAGGTTGGAAGACATATACTTCTTACTGGAAGGACAGAAGCAAACTAGATTCCAGATGAGAGGAGATAGAATTTACTTGGATCTTGACTTTAAGACCGATGTTAAAGAGAATGATTATCTAGTCATTGAATGTTATCGTGCAATAGATCCAACTAGTACCGCTGCTGTATATAATGATCTCTGGATGAAGAGGTATGTGTCTGCATTAATACAGAGACAATGGGGTGCTAACTTAATTAAGTTCCAAGGAGCACAGTTACCTGGTGGCATCACAATGAATGGTGAGTTTATATATCAAGAAGGTAAATCAAAGGTAGAGAAGTTAGAAGAAGAAATGATCCGTAGTTATGAAACACCACCACTTGACATGATTGGGTAATGGCAAGAACAACTTATTTCACACACGGCACTAGGACTGAACAGTTCCTACAGCAGGATCTTACGGAAGAATTTCTTAAGATGTTCGGGATGGATATTTTATATTGTCCTAGAGAGATAATGGAAACTGATGGTGTGTTTAATGAAGAGGTGATTGGTGAGTTTAATGATGCATATATTATAGAAGCATACATGGAGAACTATGATGGATTCCAAGGTGGTGGAGATCTATTAACTAAGTTTGGTGTTGCACAGACTGATGAGATAACTATGGTTATTTCTCAGCAAAGATTTTCAGATCTTATATCTCAGTTCCTTTTACTGGATAAAGATTATAAAGCACCAGAAAGACCACAAGAAGGAGATTTAATATACCTACCATTAACAAGTAATTACTTTGAGATAAAATTTGTAGAGCATGAAGAACCTTTCTATCAGATGGGTAAAGGTTACGTATATAAACTTAAGGCAGAATTATTCGAGTACAGCGATGAGCAAGGAGATCTATTCGAGGGTGATGAGGATCTCGTCGATTACGGTTATACTGTTAAGTACTACTACCTTCCTATAAGTGGAACAACTGCTACTGGAACTCCTGTTATCAGTAGCACTAACACCCTAGAGAATATTTACATTAGTGCTAATGGAAGTAAGTACAATGAGGCTCCTACAGTAACCATTTCTGGGGATGGTAATGGTGCAACAGCATCAGCATACTTATGCAATATTACACTTAGTGGTGGTACACCAATAACTCATGCTCAGATTCGAGGTACTGTTAAGGAAGGAGAGATTAGATCTGTTCAGATACTTGATGGTGGTTCTGGGTATGATCAAGATAGAGTAACTTTAGTAGTTGCTGATCCTGATAATCCAGGTAGAGCAGCAACACTTTCACCGACATTTACTAATGGTGTATTAACTGCTATCAATATAGTCAATGGTGGATCTGGATATAAGAGTGTTAAGGTGGTTGATATAACAAATGCTGGTACTGGATACACATCTGCTACTGTTGCATTCACTGCAGCACCTGCTGGTATAGCAGGTACATTCCAAGTTCCCGAAACAGTTACTGGTGGTACTACTGGAGCAACTGCTCAGATGGTTGAGTGGGAAGCTCAAGAAGGTTGGATCAAACTGAAGTCTCCAACTGCTTCTTTTGCAGTAGGAGAAATTATCATGGGTTCAACTTCTGGGGCAACAATTGTCCTAGATAGTAGAGACGAAATGGCAACTGCAGATACTAAATACTCTGAGGCTGTTACCTTTGAAACAGCTGCTGATGATATATTAGACTTCAGTGAAGGAAACCCATTTGGAATAGCAGGTAACTTATAACATGTTAGGTGCATACACATACAATAAAATTATTAGAAAGTGCGTCATAGGATTTGGTACACTATTCAATAATATAGAAGTCCGTAAGGAAAAGAGTGATGGTTCTGTTTATAGCAGAATGAAGGTACCTCTTGCTTATGGTCCTCGACAGAAATTTTTAGCAAGACTAGAGCAACAGGCAGATCTTAACCAGAAGGTTGCGATCACTGTTCCTCGTTTGTCATTTGAGATGACTGGTATCTCATATGATTCAAGTAGGAAACTTGCTCCTACAACTTTAACACTAAAGGCAAATACTGCAGATGCTGTAAAGAAACAGTTCACTCCTGTTCCTTACAATCTTGATTTTGAATTGAATATTATATCTAAGACTAATGATGAGGCATTGGAAATAACTGAACAGATTGTTCCAGTCTTCCAACCATCCTATCAGATGACTCTTAAGTTAGTTGAGGATATGGAGGAGTACAGAGATGTTCCCATCATATTGAATAGTATTAGTTATAGTGATGACTATGAAGGTAGCTTCGATGATAAGAAGATAACTTTAATCACTATGCAGTTTACTGTTAAGTCTTACATCTTCGGACCTGTTGGAACTCAAGGACCAATCAAGAAAGCAAAAGTCGATACTACATTGACTATGCCATCTGCAACTGCTACCAGACAGGTTGCTTATCAGGTTGTGCCAAAAGCACTTACAGACAAAGACAAAGATGGTACTACAGAACTTGCAGGTGCTATCACCGCAAGAAATCTTACTATTGAAGTTCAAGACTATACTAACATTCCTACTCAATCTTACATTGAGATTGGTAATGAAGTATTCTATGTCAAGAGTAAAACTTCACCAAACAAACTATCTGTACGTAGAGCACAGAATGGAACCACTGCTGCTGCCGCAGCTGCTGGTACTAAAGTAGATCTAATTGATGCTACTGATGATGCACTATTAACGAGTGATGATGACTTTGGATTTGGAGAAACTATAGCATATTATGAATGATGACACGACTGGTTTAGACCAAGCATTTGAGACTGTAGAAACAGTAGCAACTGAAGTTAGTACAACACCTGAAGGTGGTGGTACTAAAAGAAAAGATCAACTTAAAAAAGTTGATGGACAAGATCAAGTACAAGATGATTATGAGTATGCACGAGGAAACCTTTACCTATTGGTGGATAAGGGACAAGAGGCTGTCAACGGTGCTCTTGATTTGGCTATGTCTTCTGATCACCCTAGAGCATATGAAGTTGCTGGACAACTCATCAAGCATGTAGGTGATGTAGCAGACAAATTAATGACACTCCAGAAGGACAGAAAATCTGTCAAAGAAGAGAGTGCTAAGAAGGTAGTTACTAACAACTCTTTGTTTGTTGGTAGTACCGCAGATCTCCAGAAGATGCTAAAAAACGCATCTAAGGAAAACGATAAATAGTCACATGGCATACCAAAGAAACGACGAAAGCTGTGATCCCGTAGATCCACAACCAGGCAGTACAACTGTCAATTGGTTCAGTGGTAATGAAGGATGGGCTACCAAGACCTTCAAGAACTGGAACGCAGATTATCAAGCTCGTAATACTGACAATACCACTAGGACACCTGGTACATATCAGGCAAGGAATACTAATAACACTACTAGGACTCCTGCTGCGTATCAGCGTCATGATAAAGATAACAACGCTGTATCTGCATAATGGCAACACGCATTCCTACAATGTATGGAAGATACTATGTTCTCACCGTCGTATGGCGTGGTAGAGAATATGATATCACTGTGTTTAGAACTAAGTTGTCAAAACTTATGAGACCTCAAGCACAGAAGATAGCGAATAGTGTTTATCCTGGCAGTAGAGTTGTTAAGTATCATGAGTCAGATGCTACTGAGGGAACTGTCTTCATGACAACTGAAGATAAGAAACCTAAGAAGAAAAAGAAACAGAACGTAGAACTTGATGGTACAAACTATGATTCTGGAAGTTTACCACCAACGATGGGTGGTGCTTTAGGCGAAGACGTACCATAACAAAAAAGAGTTACATCACGGACCTATATAATGACAGATTCTCAACGAATTGGTGAATTGAAAAGCGAACTGACTGTCCTAGAGGCATTCGGGGATTCTACTAGAGCAAAATTGCTCAAGTCTATGCTAGAATATGAGCTACAAAAAGCGGAGGTCCAACGCCATGACAACTCAACCAGAAGATCGTCTTGAATTCATTTTTGAAGACGAGTACGAAGGCTCAATAGGGTACGACGTACAAGATCACAAGTATTCAGTTACGTTGAACCACCGACTGCATTGGTTTGATAGCAGAAAAGAAGCAGAGGAATACCTAGCTAAAGCATAAATGATTTGTGAAATATATGATGATAAATTTGATGCAAAATATCTGCATGAAATTTTTGCTGTTGTCCAAGGAAAGTTAAGATACAGGGCTTGCAACGTTGCAAACAAAGAGACCTGGCCATATGGGGGAACAGGTAGTCATAGACTATTTGGTTCCTCAATTTTTGCTAGGAGACATCCTAATGTAATTGATTACCTTGACAATGATAATGCTCCTACATTCTTTAGTATGTTTGAGTTTCTTTGTAGACTAAAAGGTGTCGATAGTAGAAACGTATACTTACAGAGGATAGATGTCAACCTCCAACACTCTGGATGTGATGGAACGTTGCACATAGATTCTAATGGACCTGATGATAAACTTAGTCAGACTATAATGGTCATGCCTAACCCTACTTGGAAACAAGAATGGGGCGGTAAGTTTCAAATATTTTCTGAGGATAAGTCAGAGATGCTAGAGGAACATGACTATGTTCCTGGAAGAATAATTGTCTTTCCAGCGCATTTACCGCACCGAGGATTGGGTCCAATGGAGACACATATGTATAGATACAGTATAGTGTTCGGTGTAATACTTTAATGCCAAGCAACTCATCAGACTATTACTTAGGTAATCCCAACCTCAAAAAGGTTGGTACTGAGATCCAATTTACACAGGAGCAGATAGAGGAATACCTCAAGTGTAAAGATGATCCTGTATATTTTACTAGGAAGTTCATAAAGATTATATCTCTTGATGAAGGTATAGTCCCATTTAAGATGTGGGATTTTCAAGAAGATCTGATTAAGAAGTTTCATAATAATAGATTCAATATAGCAAAGCTACCTCGACAGACTGGTAAGTCTACGACCTCTGTGTCTTACCTACTGCATTATGCTTTGTTTAATGATAATGTTAACATTGGTATTCTTGCAAACAAGTTGTCTACTGCTAGAGACTTGCTTGGTAGATTACAGTTAGCATACGAGCAATTGCCTTTGTGGATACAGCAAGGTATTTTGGTCTACAACAAAGGTTCAATGGAGTTGGAAAATGGATCAAAGATATTGGCAGCTTCTACATCTGCAAGTGCTGTCCGAGGCATGTCGTTCAATATCATTTTCCTCGACGAGTTCGCCTTTATCCCAAATCATATCGCAGAACAATTCTTTAGTTCTGTTTACCCTACTATTACTTCTGGTACAAAAACCAAAGTCATAATTATATCTACTCCCAATGGGATGAACCACTTCTATAAGTTGTGGGTTGATGCACAGAAAAATAGGAATGGATATGTTTGGTCAGAAGTTCATTGGTCTAAAGTTCCAGGGCGAGATGCTAAATGGAAAGAACAAACCATTGTAAATACATCGGTTAGACAGTTTACTCAAGAGTTTGAGTGTGAGTTCTTAGGATCAGTTGACACTTTAATTGCTCCTGCTAAACTGAGAACATTGGTTTACGATGACCCGTTAAAGAAGAATGCTGGATTAGATGTTTACGAGAATCCTATTAGCGATCATGACTATATCATATGTGTTGACGTATCTCGTGGTCTATCACAGGATTACTCTGCCTTTGTAGTTATTGATATAACTGAAGCTCCGTGGAAATTGGTAGCAAAGTATAGGAGTAATGAGATTAGACCTATGCTATTCCCTAATGTCATATACAACGTAGGTACGAATTATAATAACGCACATATATTAATAGAGGTTAATGACATTGGAGAAGCAGTTGCTTCAAGTCTATTCTATGATGTTGAATATGAAAATGTTCTCATGTGTGCTATGAGAGGTCGCGCAGGTCAGGTAGTAGGTCAGGGATTCTCAGGTACTAAGACACAGATGGGTGTCAAGATGAGTAAGACAGTTAAGGCACAGGGGTGCTCTAACTTAAAGCACTTAATAGAAGATGATAAGTTACTTGTTAAGGATTATAACATTGTTGCTGAACTGACTACATTCATTCAGAACAAACAATCCTTTGAAGCAGATGAGGGATATAATGATGACCTTGTGATGTGTTTGGTTATCTTTGCATGGTTAGTACAGCAAGAATACTTCAAGGAAATGACGGATCAGGACATCCGTAAGAGAATATATGATGAACAGAAGCATCAGATAGAACAAGACATGGCTCCGTTTGGTTTTATTGATGATGGATTGGAGGATGATAAGATTATTGATGAGCAAGGAAATATCTGGACCATCGATATGAATGAGAAAGATCCAGAGAATTGGAGAGTTGATGAGTATGGTGATAAGTCTTTTATGTGGGAGTATCGCTGAAGAAGTACCTTTTGATAAATAATTTTAGGAAAAAATGATTATTTCATCAGGAGTAAACGCATGGCTAGCACGCTTCTATCGCCAGGGGTAGAGATTCAGGAAAGAGATCTCACACTTGGATCGATTGAGACGGTTGAAGTTAACGTAGGCGCAATCGCAGGTCCGTTCGCAAAAGGACCAGTATTAAAACCAATACGTATCACTACCGAATCTCAACTACTCGACACATTTGGGGAACCATCTGATGCAAACGCTGAGACTTGGTGGACGGCCGCTAGTTTCTTATCTTATGGTGGTGTACTAGATGTTGTGAGAGCAGCGACTAGTGGACAACTAACTGCATCTGATGACAGTGTAACCTCACCTTATACTCTTTCCATTACAACTAAGGACATATACGAGGCAACATATTTCGATGCAACAGCGAACCCATTCAAGTTCGCAGCAAGAGATGTAGGCACAGACGGTAATGCAATAAGAGTTGGAATTATCGACAAAGGTGCAGACACAATCCTGACACTTGACGGAGTTCTAGCCACAACAACCGTCGGTACTCTGGTAGCAAATACAGCAGGTACTAAGTCTGGTAGAATTTATGCGTATGATTCAGGAGCAAACAAAGTTTCCTTAATCTCTTCTGATACTTGGACAACTAGTGATATCGTTGAGAACGGTGTATCCGACCTTAACGTTACTGCTATTGTAGATTGGTACGATCAGCAAGAAGTTTTCACAGGACTTAAGTGGTCTGCTATTGGTCCTCGCCCAGGCACATCACCTTATGTTGCTGCTCGTGGTGGTACTGCTGACGAGATTCATATAGCAGTATGGGATGCAACTGGTACAATTGCTGGTTCACCAAATGTATTGCTTGAGAAATTCGCTTATGCATCTAAAGCAAACAACGCTAAAACATCACAAGGTGCAGGTAACTATTACCCACAAGTGATCTCTGACACATCAGCATATATTTACTGGGGTTCCCACGAAACTGATGTTTATGATGTCAGTGCAAACCAGACTGCTAGTGGTGGTAACATTGCTGGTACTAATAACGCTGGTTCAGATAGCACAACAGACTTTGACCTTTTCACTGCTCCTACATCTTACACCTTCGCAAAAGGTGCTGAGAGTTTAGGTGCAACTTCTGGAGAAGTTATAAGTGCTCTTCAAGAATTCTCTGATCCTGAAACATTGCAGATAGATTATCTGCTCGCAGGACCAGGAGATACTGCAAGTAAGACAAACACACAAGCTGTTGCTGCTTCAGTATTAACAATAGCATCGTCACGTAAGGACTGCGTTGCTTTTGTTTCACCTTATAGAGGTGACGTTGTTGGAGTTACAAGCTCTGCAACACAAACAGAAAATGTAGTTAACTTCTACACAAACCTTCAAGCAACATCATTCGGTGTGTTTGATAACACTTGGAAGTATGTCTACGACAGATTTGCTGATAAGTATCGCTACGTACCTTGCAACGGAGATGTTGCTGGTCTTTGCGCTGCTACAACTGCAAACGGATTACCATGGTTCTCACCTGCTGGTTTGAATCGCGGTGCAATTAAAGGTGCTGTTAAACTAGCATATTCACCAACAAAATCCGAAAGAGATACATTATACCAGAAGCGTATTAACCCAATCACCAGTCTACCTGGTCAGGGCATAGTACTCTTTGGAGATAAAACTGCTCTCGCTTCACCATCTGCTTTTGATCGCATAAACGTTCGCCGTCTCTTCAACGTAATTGAGAAGACTATCGGTAACGCAGCGAAGGGGGTTCTCTTTGAACTTAATGACGAGTTTACTCGTAACAACTTCAAGAATGTTGTTGAACCATACCTTAGAGGCATTCAAGCCGAAAGAGGTATCACTGACTTCTTGGTAGTTTGCGACGAGACCAATAACACGGGTGCCGTCATCGACAGTAACGAGTTCAAGGCTGATTTCTACATCAAGCCAGCACGCTCGATTAACTTCATCACACTAACCTTCGTCGCTACCCGTACTGGTGTTAGCTTTGAAGAAGTAGTACCTCGCAGATAACTTTAAAGGAGCAAAGTAAATGAAAAGCCCATTAGGTCTTTTAGAATTCCAGGAAGCCATTAGGGGCGGTGTACGCCCTAACCTGTTCTCAGTTAGTCACCCTTGGCCAACTGATGGCACAGCATCAGGCAAATTAATCGCACCAGTTGTATCTGGAGCAAACATGAATGCAGATAGATCAGTTACATACTTATGTAAGTCTGCTGCATTACCTGCAACTAATGTAGGAACAGTCGAACTACCTTTCCGTGGTCGTGTTGTTAAAGTCCCAGGTGATAGAACATTCGAGACTTGGACAGCAACATTCTATATGGATGACACCTTCGCACTACGTGGTGCATATGAAAGGTGGATTCAGTTGACCAACGGAGTTGATACTAACACTGCAGTGGCCGATATCAAGGACACATTCAAGGACGTTACCATTTCTCAATTAGATAAATTTGGTGGTCCTGCTGCAGCTGGTGGTGGATCAGGTGGAGACTACAACATCATTCGTCAGTATAGATTGGTCGCAGCATTCCCAGTATCTGTTTCTCAGGTATCTGTTGCTTATGACAACAATGATTCTTACGAAGAGTTTGATGTTGAGTTCGCTTATCAGTACCACGAGTCAACTGGTCTAGTGAACTCCGTTTCAAAGGATTCTGACAACTCCTAAATAGTAGGTAAGCAGAAACCCAAAATATTATGGCAGAGTTATTCGGTTTCTCGTTTAAGAAGAAGCAGGAAAAGGAGCGTGCTCCGTCTCCTATCCAGCCTTCTAGCGAGGACGGCGCAACTAGTTATATCGCTGGAGGTTACTATGGTCAGTATCTTGACCTAGACGGTAACTTCAAGACCGAATTCGATATGGTGAAAAAGTATCGTGAGATGGCGATGCATCCAGAAGTGGATTCCGCCATTGAAGATATAATACATGAAGCAATAGTAGCAGACCAGAACGATAGTCCAGTACACGTTAACCTCGATAACCTTGAGGTTAGTGATAGTGTTAAGTCTATGATTCGTGATGAGTTTGAGTATTGCAAGAATATGTTTGGATTTGATTCCAAAGCCCATGAGATGTTCCGTAGATGGTATATCGATGGGCGTTTATATTATCATAAAGTAATCGATCTTGATAGACCACAAGAAGGTATTAAGGAAGTCAGATATATTGATCCTCATAAGATTAAGAAAGTAAGACAGATTAATAAACCTAAAACCGCAGATGAATTTATGAAGTATGACTTCGGTACTTCCGAAGAGTATTTCATATACAATCCTAAAGGGTTGAATAATACATCTGCTAATAGCGGAATTAAGATTGCGAAAGATGCGATAACCTATGTTACCTCTGGTATCATGGATACGAATAGAAATATCGTATTATCTTATTTGCATAAAGGTATCAAAGTACTCAATCAACTTAGAATGATTGAAGATTCTTTGGTCATCTATCGTATATCTCGCGCACCAGAACGCAGGATCTTCTATATTGACGTAGGTAATCTTCCTAAAGTTAAGGCAGAACAATACTTACGTGAAGTTATGGGAAGGTATCGTAACAAATTAGTTTACGATGCTAACACTGGTGAGATCAGAGATGATAGAAAATACATGTCTATGATGGAAGATTTCTGGCTTCCACGTAGAGAAGGTGGTAGAGGAACGGAAATAACCACACTTCCAGGGGGTCAAAACCTTGGAGAGCTTACAGACGTGCAATATTTCCAAACAAAACTTTACAAAGCGTTAAATGTTCCTGCTGGTAGATTAGATTCTGCTACTTCATTTAACCTTGGAAGGTCATCTGAAATCACCAGAGATGAACTGAAGTTTACTAAGTTTGTTGGTAAGCTCCGCAAAAAGTTCAGTGATATCTTTAATGATGTACTTAAAACTCAACTAATCCTTAAGAGTGTAATCACTCCTGAAGATTGGGAAGACATGAAGGAGCACATCCAGTATGACTATCTCTATGATAATCATTTCACGGAACTTAAGAACCTTGAGATGATGACAGAGAAATTAAATGTCATTGGATTGATGGATCCTTATGTTGGTAAGTACTTCTCAGTAGACTTTATCCGTCAGGAGATTCTAGGTCAGACTGAGAAACAGGTTGAGGAAATGGATCAGCAGATGGCTGATGATATAGTAAGCGGAAGAGCAATGGATCCCCTTGCTTTAGTCGCCGCTGACACCCAACAATTAGAGACAGATCAAGAGAATCAGGAACTTGATCAAGAGATGAAGAAGGCTCAAATCAAGCAAACAAAGCAAAAACCCGCGCCTCAAAAAGCAAACGGTAATAAATAAACTTTAGACAACGTTACATTATGGCTACACAAGAACGAGAAATCGTTGATTTACTTTGGGATGGTGGACAGGCAGATGCCTTAGACAAGCTCAAAGATATGTTGCAAGTGAAAGCGGCAGCTGCCGTGGACGCTAGTAAGTTGGATGTTGCAAACAAAATGTTTCCGCACGTTCCCGATGATGGGAATGTAAATGCTAGAGAGACTGGTCTTCCCCCAGAAGGCGAGGCTTCTTCAGACGAAACAGCGGAAGTGATCAACAGAAATCCAGATGAAACTGAAGTAACTGACACACAGGAAACCGATGATGAAACTGATAACTGAACAGATAGAGCCAGTTGAAATGCTCGTCGAAGAAACCGACGGCAAAAAAGACACCTTCATAAGGGGCGTATTTCTTCAGACTGAAATCACGAATCGCAATGGTCGTATGTACAAGTACGATACAATGGCTCGTGAGGTTAACAAGTACAACGAAGAGTTCATCCAACGCGGAAGAGCACTCGGTGAACTTGGTCATCCAGAAGGTCCAACCATAAACTTGGATCGTGTGTCGCACAAGATAGTTGAACTGCAACCAGAAGGTAAAAACTTCATTGGTAAGGCAAAGCTACTTGAAACCCCTATGGGCAAGATCGCTAAGAACTTACTTGAGGAAGGGGTACAACTCGGTGTTTCTTCACGTGGTTTAGGCTCTCTTAGAAAAGAGGGTACTACATCTGTTGTCGCCGATGACTTCATTCTTTCTACTGCTGCTGATATAGTGGCAGACCCTTCAGCTCCCGATGCTTTTGTGGAAGGAATCTACGAAGGAAAAGAATGGGCTCTTGTTGATGGCAAGATTAAAGAAGCACAAATCGAGGCTGTCAAGCAATCGCTTGATAACGCTCCCTCATATGAGGAACTCGCTGAGAGAAAGATCCGCGCTTTTGATCACTTTCTCAGAAGTTTGTGATTTATAAATAAATTATAGATTAAAAAGCAGTCTAATTATCCCGCAAGGAGTACTTAAATGTCTAGTATTGATGAAAAATTTCAGAAGGTGATCGCAGAAAACACTGCTGCTCCTACTGAGACCGTCGAGGAAGATGCCGCAGTTGGCGATGCAGCCATCAAGAAAGGCGCAGTACCTCAACAAAAATCCGACCTAAAGAATAGTGCAATAGAAGTCGGTGGAAGCACTAAAGAAAAGCCCGAAGGACCAGATAACGTTGGTGCTAAGGCAGCTGCTCCCGTAGGAGCAACTAAAGATTCTACAATTCAAACAAAGCCAAGTGGTTCTTCACCTAGTCTTCCAGGTGGACTTTCTGCTAAGATCTTTGATGATGTAGAAAAAGAAGGAGAAACAATCTCCGAAACAGAAGTCAAAGAGGACATCACCGCGATTCTAGCAGGTGCTGACCTTGACGAAGAATTCCAAAAGAAAGCATCAACCGTTTTTGAAGCTGCTGTACATAGCAAGGTACAAGAACAGGTTGCTGGTTTGAAGGAAACTGCAGAGACCAGAATAGCAGAAGAACTCGAAAAAATTCGAGAAGAGTTTGCGGGTCGTGTAGAAAACTTCCTTTCCTATGCTTGCGAAGAGTGGATGCAGGAGAACGAACTGGCCGTTGAGTCAGGTCTCCGCGCAGAAGTCACCGAAGCATTCATGGGTGGATTAAAGAAATTGTTCGTTGAAAGCAACATCAATCTTCCAGATGAGAAGCTTGATGCAGTTGCTTCAATGAGCGAGAAACTAGATGAAATGGAGACCCGACTCAACGAACAAGTTGATAAGAACGTCGGACTGCATGAGAAGGTAGCAACCTATCGTAAGAATGAGATTTTGACAGAACTATCCAGAGGACTTGCAGAAGTTCAGAAGGATAAGTTTACCTCTCTAGCTGAAGCAGTCGAGTTCAAAACTGAAGAGTCGTATCGTGAAAAGCTTGGACAAATCAAGGAAAGTTATTTCGGTGCTGCAAAGCCTGAAGTAGCAGAAGAAATTTCCTCTGAAGAGCCACAAGCAAAAGTTGAATCTATTAGTGAGAGTATGACATCTTATGTCGCTCAACTCGCTAAACGGATCTAACTGGCATACACACACTTAAAAAGTAATACAGGAGTATTCTAAGCATGTTTAATGCAGAACAACTCCAAGAGAAGTGGGCACCAGTACTTAACCATGATGGTCTTCCTGAAATCAAGGACAACTATCGTAAGTCGGTTACCGCAATCCTCTTGGAGAACCAAGAGAAGGCACTAAAAGAAGAACGTGCCGTTCTTACAGAAGCACCAACTAACGTTGGTCCAATCAACACTCAGACAACAGGCGCAGGTGCCGTATATGGTTTCGACCCTATACTCATCAGCTTGATCCGTCGTGCAATGCCTAAGCTAATTGCTTATGACATCGCTGGCGTTCAGCCAATGTCTGGTCCTACTGGACTCATCTTTGCGATGCGTTCTCGTTACACCAATCAAACTGGTGGAGAAGCATTCTTCAATGAGCCAGATGCACAGTTCTCTGGTACTAAGGGTGGAACACCTCCTACAGCTACCACTGAGAAGAACCCAGGTCTTATTAACGACGCAACTGGTGGCGGTACAACTGCTACTAACTATGACTCTGCTTCTAGCAAGTTTGGTACAAGCGATCTAGAATCTCTTGGAGATTCAGGTGGTAATGCGTTCATGGAAATGGCATTCAGCATCGACCGTATTGCGGTTGAAGCTAAAGGTCGTGCCCTAAGAGCTGACTACTCAGTTGAACTAGCACAAGACTTGAAAGCAATCCACGGATTAGATGCCGAGTCTGAACTAGCAAACATTCTCTCAACAGAGATCCTCGCTGAAATCAACCGTGAGGTTGTACGTACTGTTTACCGTGGTGCTAAGCCAGGTGCTCAGGCAAACGTTGCCAACGCAGGTGTCTTTGACCTTGACGTTGACTCCAACGGAAGATGGTCAGTTGAGAAATTCAAAGGTCTTCTATTCCAGATAGAAAGAGATGCCAACGCAATCGCACAGGAAACTCGTCGCGGGAAGGGCAATGTTATCATCACATCTGCTGATGTAGCATCTGCACTTGCTATGAGTGGCGTTCTTGACTACGATTCTGGTATTAAGGGTGCTGTTGGTGGAATCGGCGAAGTCGATGACACAGGCAACACATTCGTTGGTACACTCAACGGACGCTTCAAGGTCTATATCGACCCTTACTCAGCAAACGTAAGTTCTGATCAGTACTACGTTGTTGGTTATAAAGGATCCAACGCATATGACGCTGGTTTATTCTACTGTCCTTATGTACCTCTCCAGATGTACAGAGCGATAGGTCAGGATACATTCCAACCACGTATCGGGTTTAAGACTCGTTACGGAATGGTTCTTAACCCATTTGCTAAGGGACTAACTGCACTTTCAGATTCCGATCCACAAGCTGCAGGTAACCTCAACGCTAACGCCTACTACAGACGTGTAAGAGTTGCAAACCTAATGTGATCCAACTGGATATACATTCTTTCAAAGAGACCCTACGGGGTCTCTTTTTTTGTCTAGGTATAAACTCGTAGGCATTAATTTTGGCTAAAATGTATCGGTAAATACGGTCCTTATATGCATACATAGTAGTAGAATTAGGATAAACAAGATGAACCCAAACTTCTTTGTTATTATTTGTTCAACCTAAATGGAGGTGCATCATGCACAACATAGTCTCACAGAATCAACTAGGCAGTTGGAATCGTATCGATAGTAGTATGAGAACTTTAAGCGAACATGACGCTGATATAAATCCGATCGACGATTATTTTGAGTGTCTCATTGAGTGTGAAGACTTACCCGCTTCATGCAAACGCATATGTAAAACCGTATTGGAATAGAACTATGCACTGAAAACTTAATAGTTTGAGAGGGTCTAAATAATATGACCCTCTTTTTTTATGCATGGATGCTATCACGGGTTTTCTTCATGAGTATTTGAGTACCTTTGATGCTAATGAGATAACGAAGATTAAAGATTGGGATTACAATTACTTTGGTGTACCTGACTTCCATCGAAAGGTCATGTACAAAGAAGGACAGTTCCAATGTGAGTTATTGAACTGGCCACCTCATGCAATAATTCCAGAGCATGTCCATCCAGACATAGACAGTTACGAAGTTTATATACGTGGTAAGATTGGATTCAGTCATGATGGATATTGGATAGATAACCACCCAGAGGTAAAAGAGATATGTAAGTTTGTCCATGACTACTTTACCCTACGTGTATACCATGATGATATACATGGAGCATTCATGGGAGATGATCGTTCAATGTTTATGTCAGTGCAACACTGGCAGAACGGTGTTAAACCTAGCACTGTTGGTGAGAACTACATAGGAGCTGTTGATGGTGTACTGGGTGATGGATATAATATTGATGATGTAGAAGGACAGAGCTCTAGAGGTAAGAACAAATCTTTATCTTTCCTTGATGCAGCACATAAAGAAACAGAGATGCCAGACTTTAGTGACATGAGATTCCAGATCTTTGACAAGATACGTGATCCTGAAAAATTTTGGCTAGGATAAATAATACGGAGACCTGCGTGAACTAATGGCTAACCAAGGAGTATTCTCACCAACCAATCAAAACTTTTTATCTCCTGTAGGTTTTAAGTTCCTTTTGAGTAGAACGCCCAATGTAGATTTTTTCTGCCAGTCGGCTTCTATTCCTGACATCAGCATTGGTGTAAGAGATATAACAACACCAGTAAAGGACTATCAAGTTCCTGGTGATAAGATGACTTTCGGTGATCTTAATTTAAAATTTCTAGTTAATGAAACTCTTGACAACTACTATGAAGTCTATAAGTGGTTGAGGGGGCTTAGTAGTCCTAAGACTCCAATCGAGATGTATCAGTACCTAGATAAGGAAGTAGATGAGAAGGGTAGACCTGATAGATTTGATAAGACAATGAGCGATGCTCGTCTTCTGATTCTAAACAGCAACTATAACGCAACGTCTATCATTAACTTCTACAATATATTTCCAACTAGTTTAACTACATTGGAATTCGATGCATCTGCTACGGACATCAATTACTTCACAGCAGACGTTAACTTCAAGTATACACTGTACGAGATCACAGATAGTAAAGGGATTAAAGTATGAATCTAGACACCTTGAATGACATGTGGGAGAAAGACTCACAACTAAATGATGAAAAATTAGATCATGACAGTTTAGAGATCCCCAGATTACATGCTAAATATTTAAGACTTTACAACACATTCACCACCCTTCGG
>Ga0208764_10001216_pt1 | contig 16788 bp, 36 predicted proteins | sample ETNtaG_18_FD_185762 | JGI IMG/M metagenome (GOLD analysis project Ga0208764, IMG submission 185762) | Marine microbial and viral communities from oxygen minimum zone, Eastern Pacific Ocean - ETNP201302SV91 (SPAdes) (version 2) | ecosystem: Environmental > Aquatic > Marine > Oceanic ... | reverse complement strand
TAAATCCACTCTGACCTGCCACTCTCGGTCATGCCATCGTAGGAGTCTACGATCTCTCCTTCGGACTCAGCCTCAGCGTAATACTGGGCTAGGGTTTGGTTACCTTCAGTTCCCATAACGGAACCTCCTTGTTTTCTGTTGTAATATCTATTGTATCCAACTTAGTCCTATTTTCCAACTGTTGTTTTTTGCTAGTCGTCACGATAGAATAGATATTACAAACGAATAACGAAGGAGATATTATTATGGCTTTGACCAGAAAATACTACCGAGCCTTAGCCGTCTTATTGGGGGAAAATGGGGTATCGCCTAGCGACTCCCTGACTCAAGAGATGTGCATATACCTTAAAGGCGATAATCCACGCTTCGACTGGGACAAGTTCCGCGAGGCGGTGGGTGATGCTTATACCAAATAAGAGAGAGCAGGGGGGGGCGAAAGCCTCCCCTTCTTTCTTGCGTGCCTGCGGGGGAGTCCCGTATGTGAAGCAGAAGGATTGATATATCGGGACTGGCAAACAGAAACACCTGTAAGAGTCCCGTTAAATCTTTTTCTTGTCGATAAAGTCGGGGCTATTTAAGTGGGCGTATAAAGATTGATAGCAAGACAAGGGCGAAATAAGGGCAAAAAAATAAAAGTAGCAAACTAGCAAATAATTGGATACGGTAGATATTGCCGTCAAGTGACGGTTCTTTGAAAAATCAATAAGGAGAGACTGATGTTATTAACGTCTACTCGCACCCCTGTCCAACTAGACGATGGAGGGTATTTCCACGGAACTACCATTCGCATCCCACTAGAAGAGGGGGGCTACTACTGCTTAAGCGGTATGCAGACTCCGCACACTACGCTATCCGAAGAGGGTAACGAACTGGCAGGGAGATACTGGAGTATCCACTCTTACGAAGAGGCAAGCAGTTGTGTGTCAAGCATGACTATCTTCGGTACTGGTACCGTGTTTATTTACTGGATATCATCCGATGGTGAAGAAACTTTGTGGGATTACAAACTGGATAAGTTAACCCCAGATTGTGTACTCCAAAGGTTCCTGCTAACCGTGTCACTCGGGAGTGTTGCGAACCTCGTAAAACAGGATGCAAAGAGTGCAAAAATACTCTGAAAGGAAGGGGAGGGCGAAAGCCCTCCCTCACTTTCGCGTTTAAGCACATACATAAATAGATAAATATATGTATGGTAAAGGAGTCCCGATGTAATCGGAGTAAGGCACCTGTAAGAGTCCCGTTAGGTTTTTTTCTATTCGATATATCGGGACTGCAAAACACCCCCCGCCTAAGCGGAGGGGTTCCCCTTACTCTGGGTAGGGGTTGCTCAATCTTTCGAGTGTTTTGAAAGTTGATAGTGGGATTATCTCATCTGATTTTAGAAGGACATCGTGCAAGTTGCCGAGTCTTTCTATCTCATCCTCTGAGAGTTCCACTTGGTAGGTAATTGACTCCATTGAAGTGTCTCCTTATTTGGTTGTAATATCTATTGTATCTGGAGGACTAGGAAGAAACAACCTGACTAGAGGTTGTGAAATTAGTGGTGACTTGGATACAATGGATATTGCCGTCAAGTGACGGTGATTGACAACTAAATATGAGAGGTTGCTTATGTCAAATCCTTTTGGAAAGACGGTAGATACTGAGAATCCCTATGCCACTTACGTCAATAGTGACGGGTGGGAATGGCTAGTCTTAAAAACCTACCAGATGCCCTGTAACGAGGATCACGAGTCTAGATGGTTCGTAGCCGTAAAATCTCCCTTTACCTTCGGAAGATGGGAAATAGGGGATGAATACGCCAGCAATATTCTGCTTAACGCATCGCTACTGCGAGGCGAGAGCACCTATGAATGGATAAAAGAATATTACGATAACGAACCATTCTAAGTAGTTGATGGCAGGGGGTAAGATTTAATCTTGCTCCCTGTCGTCACATTAAACATCTCATAAGAATAGGACGATATGTCTAACGAACAACTTTGGATATGTCTTGACTGTGGTAAACAAAAACCCATTACAGATATGGGTACAGAAGTAGCGGGAATGGCAACATTCGACGGGACTCCTGTAGGTTCTTGCAAAGAATGCAAGGCTTCTTTGCCACAAGAAGAATATAAACCAAACACTAAATGGGAGCAGGTAAAGATATTTAGATATCTTGTGCATAGAAAAGGGTACACAATACCTAAGTTTATGCTCCGTGCATTCCTATATAAAATAAACAGGTGGAAGTTAAAGAGGCGTTAGCCTCTACGCTTCCCTCCTGTAAGAGTCCCGCTATAGATTAATATCTATCGATATGCCGGGACTGGTTTATATGTGTAGGTGCAGAATAGTCCCGAAGGAAATTAAAGTTCTTCGATATATCGGGACTATAAGGGGTAGGGAACTTTCGTTCCCCTGCCCTTATCGGCAGTAGTAACAGTAAATACCGTCACTATATTTTTCGCCACCGTAGCAATCTTCTCCGAGATATCTACATAGGTCTTTACCCTGCACATATTCGTTACATACGGTCTTAGAACACTCGTCACACTTAGTGAAGTGGGTATTCAAGTTGTGTCTGTAAACCTGACTCGCAGGCTCATAGTAGTTCGCATGGAACATAAACTTTCTCCTTCTATTCTGTTGTGATATCTATTGTATCTGAATGACTAGCAATATGCAACAGGGTGGAAACTAGCAATAAGTTGGATACAATAGATATTGGCACCGAGTAGCGGTGTCGATTGACAATAGAATATATGAGGTAAATCTTATGTCTTATCTTAATCACATTGATTGGGACGCGGTGGATCATCGTGGGTTCCTTCAAGAAGATGAAGTTTGGGATGCAATAGCCGAAGCCGAAGGGCTTGAATACTCAGAAATTGCCGATGGCGATATTTTGGATTGGCTATAAAAATGGCAGAACAAATTATCGAAGAACAAGATCAGTATATGTGGATTACTTTAGCCCAATGTCAGCCTTATCCTTTTCCTACGGGAGATAATCAGAAGAATAAGCAACATGGATATACTTTAGGATGCATACGAGAAGATGGTAGCAATCAGACCATCATCAGCAAGATGTATGATAATTATGAAAAGTGTATCGGCGACATGAATGAGCGTATTGAATATATTATGATGAATAATATAGACATACGTGAGTCGGGTAGAAAGTTAATGCACGTCGAAAACAAATAAGAATTTGGGGAGGCGAAAGCCTCCCCTTTTTTTATGTCTGAGGTTGTGATATATGTATTGCCTTGTATAGAATAGATACTGACAACTAAATAAGGAGACAATATGTCTAACGAACAATCGCTGGTAATCGATACCCCTGAGGGGATTGAGATGTATCGGATGCTTGCTGTTAAATCTGCACTAGGTTTAGAAGTAAGAACTGGCATGAAGATGTCAAGAGGCGTAAACGTCTTTCAGCAAGGGAAAGCAATCCTTGAGTCCTACGGCATTAAGCCAAAAGGAACTAAGCAGGGTGTTTTCGAGCAGTTGGAAGACCTAATGGTTCTTGAATAAATTCTCATATAACGAGGTGACGGAGGCGCAAGCCTCCTGAACCTTGTAAAAAAATAATATGTGGCGGAGGAGTCCCGTTATACAACAGGGACATCGATATGTCGGGACTGGCAAGCAAGTAAAATACCTGTAAGAGTCCCGAGGTTTTATTTCTTTCGATAGAAAGCGGGACGTTATGACTAGAAGAAAGCGTTAGCCTTCTCCGTAGTCATAGGTGTCTCCCCATGTGCTTACTGGTTTCTTCACCCATGTCCCACCAAGTATCTGGTAGTTGTGAGTTTCTTCTTCTGTATATGTGTCGCACATCTCTAAGGAAACCCATCCTTCTTCGTTGTGCCAATACAGAACCTCGTCAGTATCGAAATCGAACTCTGACTCTGCCTCTATGCAGTATGCGTATTGCATTGTCTCTCCTATTTAGTTGTCGATATCTAAGTATATCTGCATGACTAGGAAAAACCAACACGGTGGAAACTAGGTAATAGTTTGATACAATAGATATTGTCGCCAAATAGGTGACGTTTGACAACTTAATAGAACAGAGGTTATCCCTATGTCAATACTGACACAGACGGATGAGAACCTTAAATTTACGAAGCATGTTATCGAACGTATGATGGAACGTAAGAATTGTGACCGTGTAACAGCGATTAACTTTCTTGTGGATATTTACAATCGTAGCCCAATCGTTTATGCAAGCAAAACTCATCCGACTCAACTCAAGATACAGGATGATGAGTTCGTACTAGCGTACGAACCTGAAGCACACCTAATCGTTACAGTATTTATCAATGGATTTTTACAAGATGACGAGGAGTTTGAACGCCTAAAGCGTAAAAACAAGGTTGCTAAATAACTAGTAACTTGGATACAATAGATATTAGCAATGACTACAAGGTCATTGCGTTACATAAAAAAGGAGGGTAATTGTGGAAACACAAACCTCAACAACAGGTATCACATTCAAAGTGGATGCGGATGTCCTAGCGGAAAGTGCAGAGGCTACAGCAGAAGCAGTAGTTAAAGCAAAACACGACTTGGACAAGGCTAAAGAAACTTGGAAAGAAGCAGAGGAAACATTCCTTGCTTTGGGAATAGAGTCTTTAACCACATCAGACGGCAACACCGTAGATGTTATTCGTGGCGAAAGCACATCAGTAGATGTGGAAATCCTACGAGGATTGGTCACACCCGACCTTTTCGATAGGGTTACGTCAATGTCCGTGAGTGTTTCATCCTTGAAACAAGAAATTAAGGATGAACGCACAAGTGACGAGGAGATTGCACCAGCAATTCTCCGTACGACCAAAAAGCCATACATAAAGGTCAAGTGATACCAGTGGATTAGGGAGGCGAAAGCCTCCCTTTTCCGCTTTCTATAACAAAAAAATAGGAGACATATATGGATATATTTAGAAACAATTTCATGGTTCAATGCGTGGAATGTGAACGTTCTTTCGACCTGTTAAATGAAACAGATGCAGATGAATGGGCATACGGACACGATTGTGAGGTTGCATGATAATGAAAACCGATGTAGACCATGTTCTTTTGAAAGAAATCCGACAGGATAAAATCAATAGGATAGACGAACTACTGTGGACATTAGACGAACTAGCAGGACAACGGCTAGAACCGAAAGATGGCAATGATGTTGTAACAGGCATCGTTGAAACCATAGACGTTCTAGGATGCGCAGAAATCCTAGAGGACATGAAAGATGTTCTCGAAATGAAACTACGTGAAACGAATGAAGATGAATAAAAGTCTTTATGAATGGTTCACGACAGAAATTCTGCCACACCTTGAAAACTTAGGATGGGAGTACGACCGCATGAGTCAAGACGGCAAAGATGCGTTCGACGCCATTGAAAAGATATATGAAGATATGCAGGTGTGGAAACATCTAACTGAAAAGTGAGGAGGAAGGGGAGGAAACTCCCTAACCTTTTCGTTTGCCCTGAAGAAGTCCCGGGTGTAATAAGACACATCGATATATCGGGACTGTTCCACCGAACATACCTGTAAGAGTCCCGTCTTTTCTTTTTCTATTTCTAACAACGGGACTATTAGTGGTGGCATTTGGCTTGGCATGCCTGTTTCTGCCTGCATTTAACTACCTCATATCTGAGTTGCGCGACTCGCCAGTGGGTAGTACCACCGTAGAACTTATGTTAAAAACCCCCTGCCGAAACAGGGGGCTTTCCATTGACAACCTCATAGGAGGTGATCTTATTATAACAGGTATTCTGGTATGGAATAGCCTGCAAGTTAGGTGAACAGCAAAGATTACAAAAACAGGGAAACAAAGGACTTTGATTATTGTAACCCTTTTATCCTGCGCAGAGGCTCTGGATATTCTCTTCGAGACCACCAGTAGCCAAGCATATGTTTATAGTCTTCTTCTTGAGTAGTTGGATACTCTTTAGCATCTCAATAATTAGATGCCTCTTTACCGCTCTGATATCCATTATATCGAATGGATTAGCAATAACAACCTCTAATAAAAAAAAGTGGAAACTAGTATTAAGTTGGATACAATAGATATTACAACGATATAGGAGATTGATATGATGACTGAAGCACAGTTGATTGAAGAATTGATTTGGGATGTTTTAGTTGACGCTAACCATTCTGAACAAGGCGCTTACACGCGTCACATAAACCTACTGGAAGAAATTCGGTGGAATTACATAGATGGGGAAACCCAATGACGACTACCTACGAAGTAGGAGTTTATCTTACACATACACAGTTCGGTTCTGTGAACATTGAAGCAGACAATGAGGCTGAAGCCTTAGAGATTGCTGAAGGAATGTACGACAGAGATGAAATCGAATTGATAGGTGATAGTAAAAACCAACTAGATATGATGATAGAACAATACTGGAGACGATAATGCCAGAATATAGAGTAGGTATTTGGCTAGACGAAGTGATTGAAGTTAACATCACCGCGGACTCGGCTGAAGAAGCAGAAAAATTAGCCTATGACCTAGCCGATGAAATGGGTGGTACGGATTATCCGAAAGAATATAGTCCAGACTTTGCTCATCGTGATTATGGAATTACAGGTAATAAACCAATACAGGGGGCGTAAGCCTCCTACCCTTACAACAACTGAATACAGAAGGAGCAATATGCCGAATTTTACGGTGGGAGTACATCTCACACATTACGGAAGTGTCGAAGTGGAAGCCGATACTGAAGAAGAAGCGTTGCGAATGGTTAAAGCGTCAAGCCTTGAACCTGTTGACATCGCTACCAGTTACGAAAACGGTGAAGCGTCATACTCGATACAGGGAGAGGAGGGCTAAAGGTGTAAGCCTTCTCCCCTTTTCCCTTTACAACTAAATAAGGAGCGATATGCAATTAAGAATAGACATAGATGCTACATGGGGCGACATAGTTGAAGCCTCGTCTGTGGATGCTGTTTGGGATGAGAACCCCGAACTGTCTAAACAGGTTGACGAGTTACTCGCCAAACTGGATGATCTGTACATGAGTACAGATGTTCTTGTCGAAACCACAACGACAGTCGAAGTCTAATGCCTGAAATAGAACAAGAAGTTTTAATAGACCTTTTGGAATTATTGCAAGATATGAAGAAGGCAGGATACGTACATGTCAATCCACATCACCAATCATATTTGCTAACCGAATTGGAAAGATATACCAATACCATTAGCAAGCCAAGTGATGTGACGACTTACTTTGACATAATGTCTAGAGCCAAAACTGTTGAAGGTTTTAAGTGTGACTTTTGCAGTTCTTGGTTTCCCGTGCTTAAGATTGCAGACGAAGATATTGAAAGTCTTCGTAGTGCAGTTAAGTTCACGCAATGCGGCACCAATGGTGAAGACTCATGGTTTTCGCCAGCAGAATGTGTGGAACATTGGAACACATTAGGTGACTCAATATCATTATGTTGGGATTGTGCGGAAGGACATCTGATTAGTGACCACGGGCTTTATCCAAACTATGACCGTGAACCAATCATCAGAGCATTGATGGAGTCGAAATTCGATAATGGGATGGATGACCTTGATGCGGAAATGGACAAATACCTTGATGAAGATGGAAACATAAAATAAATTTGGGAGGCGAAAGCCTCCCATTCCCTTAATAAAAAGGAGGTAATTAATGACCGACCTAAAACAGAAATATATAGAGATGTCCATGGATGATGTGCAGAGTGCATGTGATGATTTGGATTTGGACATAGACGTAGGACAAGCCGATGCTTATGACCTGTATAAGGAAATGATATGGGCAGGATGGGAGGGCTGATGTCCGACATGGATGATTTACACAAATGGTTATTGGCTTGTCCGACAGGAGAGTACGAAGTTTCCTACGAGGATGAAGACTTTATTCATTTGCACATTCCAAAACCCAAGGGACAGGAGGCGTAGCCTTCTCCCCTTTTAAAATCTTTAAAGGATTTGCAAAGTCCGTTGCTGTGACTTTTGAGTTGCACGGGAAGATAAGCCCTGCTACCATTAGTAGTAGAGTAAAATTATAATGAAAAGAAGGACGCGATGCCTACTGTCGAAGATTTGATTGACGAATACGTTGGTCGAAAGGCGCGCTACACATCACCTGATGGACTCACAATAGAGGTCACAGTTATGAATGTGAAGAGCCATTTCGGGAGACTCGATATCGAAATAACACCGATATCTGGTGACGGCACCAAATGGGTTACTACGGATAAATTAGAATTTGCCCGACCTAGCCTTAACGGTTCTGCGCCAACAGACGAAAATCTTTTTTAATCCTGTATAGTCCCGAAGAAATTTAATGACGCTTTGATGGCGGGGCTTTCCTGCTCGCACCAGCGAACAATGAGAACATCTCTCTCTGTTATCTAAGTATATCTGTATGACTAGGAAATTGCAACGTTGGGAACTGGGTAATAGTTTGATACAATAGATATTACAACCCAAAGAAGGAGATATATATGCCTGTTGAAACAGATCAGCAGTACGTAGAGAAGGTCCTCAGAAACGTCATACGTTTCTTGAGAGACAACGAGCAGTACGGAGATGACTGGGAATCAGAAATCAAAGTATTGAAATCTTTAATACGGTGGACACCGACAACAGAAATCTAAGGGAGAGAAACCTCCCACACCCTTTACAACTAAATAAAGAAGGAGATATATGCCAAATTGGTGCGAAAATAGTATGAGCGTTTTCGGAGATGTTGAAACTTTGAATAAGTTTGCAGAAGCAATTACCACGAAAGAACATAAGAGTGTTTATGACGGTACTGCCTACGAACTTAAAGATAACGAAGTTTTCGTAACTATCTTTGACAACCTTTTGCCTATGCCTAAAAACGGCTCGAAAGAAATCATCAATGATAAAGGTGAACTAGTCGGGACCGCATTTGCCAGTACCGAAGACGGTGATGAATACATCAACGGATGGGACTGGGTTCTTGAAAATTGGGGAACTAAATGGGGCGATTGCGATAATCGCATGGCAAAAGATTACGATGACACAAGAGGTCGAACACCTCGTCTTGATTTCACATACGAAACTGCATGGAGTCCTGCGAACTATTCACAGATAAGTGAAATGTATCCTGAATTGTTCTTCATGGTTAGTTACCAAGAACATGGGATGGGTTTCATGGGATGTGAACTTTTCCACGCAGGTGCGAAAGTTACCGAAGAATACCTTGATGGTGGTTCTAATGGTGACTACCCATCCTTTCCTGACCATGAGCCAGATAATGATGAGGCTATGGACATGGCTTGGATTGCATTTGATGAAATGATATTAGAAGCCTCATGCAATATGGAGGAAATAATCATGGGGTATCTTAAAGATAACCATGATGTCAACGTACTCATACCTGCTTAACTACTGGGGGGCGAAAGCCTCCCATACCCTTTAACAATTAAATAAGGAGACTATGTGAATAGCAATACTAAGGACTTGAGTCCTATAGTTGAGATAAGCACAGCGACTTTGAAGTACGTGATTGAAGTCCTAGAAGATTATCGAAACATGACCGAACATTATCGTCAAGAGGGTGAGGAATACACCGCCATTGATGAGTGCATAGACGAACTAACATATGCCGCCTGTGTTCAGTTGTGCGATTCAGAACCTGAAGAACGAACAACAGTATTGGAAGAAGCGTGAGAAAAGATAGCAAACTTGTAGAAGTTAAAGACTATGATTTCGTTAATCGCAGTTCTACCAATGATGACCCAACCAAGAGAAGGGTAGAAATCCAAGTTCGTTGGGTTCTTGAAGACACAAGAGTCTTTGATGTTCCTGCGGATATGAGTCTCGATGAGGTTGCTTGCAACCTAGAGTTCGATACCGCAGACTGGGACCCCGAAGAAACTCAATGGGGTGCGATGGTCATTGAAGATGTGGACACAGAAGAAGAATGGGTGTTCGACTGATAGGGGGGCGAAAGCCTCCCTTTCCCTTTAACAATTAAATAAGGAGACAATATGAAATTCTCAGAACTACTTGATGATTTTGCAATCGACGAAGCGACCATGCGTGTAAACGACATGCGATTCGGCGACGTGATTCATACAGTAGAAATAAACATGAAAGAACATCTCGGAATTTTTGATGATGTTCAAGAGAAACTAGTTTTAGAATTTGCTCGGTTAATCCAAGCAGGATCTGATAACCAGAAATTCTTGGCGGATGACTAATCTGTGTAAGATTTGTCAAACAGAGGAACATTCCGAGTGTTGGGAGATAGAGCCTGACCTCGAATGTTCTTGCTGTATTGACACGATGATAGCAATACTTACTAAACAACAACCGAACAGGTAGGAGGGGGTAACCCCCTGAATAGCCCCGACCTTTGACTTGCGAAAGCAGAGAGTCGGGACTGTTCACCCTTCTTTATAAAGACGGGACTGCCTGACTAAAAGACCTGTATAGTCCCGAGGTTTCTTTATATATCGGGACGTGCAAGGGTGTGAAAAGAATTATAAATCAGAGGTTGTGATACTAGTATTGACTTGGATACAATAGATATTGACATAGAGCGAGATGCTTTTGCCCAGTGAGGGTTGGCGATAACGCAGAGGGATAGTAGACCAGTAATGGTTTATCAGGTACTAGGTAGTACTAGTACCAGCAAAACAGTGGCAACACTGAAGGAATCAAATCTGTTGCTATCACCACATTGAGGTTAATAGCCTTGATCAGTAGAACGTTTGAGGCATCAAACTCCATGTCAGGTGGTACTGAACACCACGCTATGCCGAGTTGATCACGGTATAAGTTCAGTTAAATCGAGGGATGAATTTAAACCGAGCGAATCCCGAATGCCACCACACCCTTAAATCTAATGTTTGAAAAGTTGAATGACTTGGATACAATAGATATTGGCGCAGTGAGAACTGCGTCATTACAACTAAATAAACAGTAAGGAGACTGTAAATGAGTAACAACTCACAACTCCCACAATGCTGGCAGGACTTCAATGACGTACTGCAAGCAGGGATTGACCGTGTTATTTTATTCGGACCGCCCGGAACTGGCAAAACTTTTGCTGGATTAAATTCGGGTACAGATGATGACAGTGGAGCATGGCGTTTGGTATGTACCGAAGACATGACTAACTTTGATGTAACTGGAGGGTTCCTACCCGATAGAGAAGGTTCATTCAAGTGGCATGACGGAAGTGCTATTAAAGCATGGCGTGGAAATGGAATTACTGGTGGTCGCCTCGTCGTAGACGAGATTGACAAAGCCGGTGGTGACGTGTTCGCAACATTGCTTGCCATGACAGATACAGTTGAATCTGCTAAGTGGGAAAATCCTGCTACTGGGCGCATAGAGATTCCGCGTGAAGGTTTTAGTGTCATTATGACAACTAATATCGAGAACATGGAAGAACTGCCTAGTGCTTTAAAGGATAGATTCCCATGTGCAATCCGTATCAATGAACCTCATCCTGACGCATTACTTGATCTTCCAACGAATATCAGGGAATACGCAAGGAAGATGGCAGATGCGGGTGATCGCAGAATCAGCCTTCGCCAGTTTTACGCCTACGGACAATTAAAGTCCTCATGGGGTGACCAGCGAGCCGCGGAACTTATCTTTGGTGAACGTGCCGAGTCTTTCCTAGATGCTGTCGCAATTGACACCATCGATGGAACGCAGATACGCGAATAGTTCAACACGGTCAGGGGGGTGGAAACACCCTCCTACCCTTACACCTAATGTTTGAATAGTCGCAAGACTTGGATACAATAGGTATTTCATTAGATATTGACTATAAATAAGGAGATTGATAATGTCTTTGAAAACTGAATATGCACAGGACCTCCGACCTTTGCCTGAATTAATCAGGCGTAAGGATGGAGCAAACGACGAGCCTGCTGAATGGACTATTGATCCATGCGCGGCAGAGCGAGGCGTTCCTAGAACTGCTGTCTTACATAGGCACATGGTTACACCAGTCCAAAACTTTGAATTGGATCGTGTAATACGTGCCCATGAAATGATGCACGCGAAAGTTTCGCCGGGAAATCGGCAACCTTGGGTGGATCGTGGTATGGCAACAGATCGGGCGTTGGTATGTGCCGAAGAAGCAAGAGTGAATTTTCTTTGCAGTAAAGCAGGATTTGACATGGATTTGCTAGAAGACGGCACAGAACTAAACGCAGGAGAACGTATCGCAGAGCGAGGCGATTGGGCTGAAGCGGTCTACTTTATGGCTTGCTTGGCAGGTACTGGTGGAGTAAATAAATACTTGACTGGTATCCGTCGACACAAACCACAATGGGGAAACCGACTCAGGAGAATAGGTCAGTTAGTTCTTAAAGAACTACGACACATTTACCGATATCAACCTAAGAGCCTGTCTAGCACGTACACATCCACAGGGATGCTAGATCCTAAGAACGAACTCGTAAATGGGTTCTTTCACACGGAAGCAATAGCAGAATACTTGGATCGTCTTGCCGATCCTTCCGGTCAGGAAGAAGAAAGTAAAGACGAAGAAGAAGAATCCTCATCTGAAGAAGATGGAGAAGAATCTGAAACAGGTAAAAGTAAGGATGGTACTAAAACAAAAGGTCAAGTTGGTTCTTCGGAAACCAGCAGAGATGACGAACCTCCAATAACAAAAGAGGATTTGGAATCTATCAAACCTGTTAGTGCTGGCGATGCTGGAGCGTGGGCGCAGTTGAATGTGAAAAAGCAAAACCTAACTCGGCATGTTCCGGGTGGACTAGGAAAGCGCAGGATCGCATCCAACATGGGTCGTAACCCGAGAAGAATAGGAAGAATGTTCACCGATCCGCAGAAGCGAATCTTTGACCGTAAGGTAAAAGGTAATGGTGGAGTTGTTCTTATCGACTACTCAGGTTCGATGGCTTTGTCAGAAGCAGAGGTGCTAGAAATAATGGAGTCGGCTCCGGGATGTACCGTTGCCTGCTACAGCACCAATGACTATGACCATGACGGCGCAATCAATTGCTGGGTTTTGGGAGAACGAGGTCGAATGACCACGAAGATTCCCGAATCGAGAGTTGGGAACGGCGTAGACCATCCAGCCTTAGTGTGGGCAATCCAACAAAAGCAACGACGCAATGCACCAGTAGTATGGGTGACAGATGGCGGGGTGCTTGGACCGGGATGTGGCTACACAGATCAGTTGGCTATGCAGTGTATAAAAACTTGCATAAAGTCTAAGGTTCTCATTCGGAATGATGTCGAAGATGCAGTCGAATTGTTGAACGATCTTGCCAGTGGTAAGAGAGTGAAGCAGTGGTGGCCTCAATACTTCAAGACAACATACGAAAGAGTATCCGGCGTAAAGTTAACAATCGGAACCTGATGCATTAAGAACTTGGGGGGAGGCAGAAATGTCTCTCCCCAATACCCTTTTACTAAAATAAACAAAGGAGCAATATGACAAACATACTTGTGGTATTAGACGGAGGACTCGTACAAGAAGTACGAACCGACGCACCAATACCTAGTGACGTAAACGTCGTTATCGTTGACCACGATGCGGACTCAATAAACTGGGGACAACCCCATTTAGATGGACCGCCTGATGGAACGATTGTTATGCCTAATGGTTCTGACGCATTTACCCATAAGCCTTGGATAGGTCCATTGGATATGGATGCGCCTGACACGAAGGCTGTATTCGACTACCATTTAAGTAACACAACATAGGTCGCATGAGGCAGGAGTTTTCTGATTTATCAGTCTCCTTTCTCCTGCCTCCTGTTTAGGGGAGGAAGTGAATTTCCAATTGGAATGAAACTTTCTCCCCACTTTCCCTTTAACCCCGCAGCGCGGGCCTTTCTACCATTGAAATCTTTTAAAGATTTTGAAAGTAGAAGTTCCGCCCGGGTAAAATGCCATGCAAATTGCATGGTTTTGAAAACTGAATAGCGCGATAGGATAGCAACATGAATGAAAATGATGCACGTTCGTTATCAGACATAGTAGAAGAACTAAGCGAGAATAGTATTAACTGGGATGAATCTTTAGAAGGTTTACAAGGTGATGCTGATACAGCGAAGTTCGACGTTATAACCTCACGGGTCCAGACAGTGATAGAAAACTGGATGAACACAACCGTGTGGGCTAAAACACCAGAAGAATTCGGTGAGCCATTGATTGTCTCAGTAGAGAAACAAGATGACACCACCATGGAAACGAAGTTAGGCGAACTAGCCTCGGTCCAGTTCTTAGGTGTATTAGCACGACTGTGTGTGAAAGCGGATGTTGATATAGATCCTCGAATTATCTTTGCTAATAAACAAATGATAATGCAAGCCGTCGGATGTCTGATGGTTGAGGGAATTATGGTAGCCAATGCGCCCGGCTGGTCTGATGAAATGGACAAAGCGTTAGGGGATGTAAGAGAGTCCCGATGGACTCAAGCATTCTTTAGCCCACATTCTGAGATAGTAAAACAGCGGGACGTTTCTACCGACGACGAAGAAAAGGAAACAGATTCTGAATGAGTCCCGTGTGGGGTGCTGTACCGCCGAACTTAATAGAAGTAAATGCCTGCCCGTGTAAAGAGGTAGGCCATTGCAAATGTTCGGAAGAAAACAATTGTGGATGTGATTGCTGGAAGCAACATACGCCATCATAGTTCTACTTACGAAATCTTTAAAAGATTTTGAATCTAGAACTTTACGCCCCGGTAGAACTTCTACTGGAGCATGATCCGGCAGTGTCCACAAAATTCTAACTGGCCATGAAACTCAGGGTCAGTTGTTTCACGTTCACAAGGGTACGTCTTACCACATGGTTCCAATACTTGGTCACCAGTTAAATACTGGCGTAAAATATCTACTTTTGTAGGAATCGGAGCGGCGGCTGGAGGAGGTGCAGGTAAACCCTGTTCTTCTTCCAGTGCTTTCCGTATAACAATCCCACACCATTCGTTCATTGTCGTACCCAGAGACTGAACATGATCGACTAATTCGTTACGAATTCTGCCGGGTAAATGTAATATTGTCTGGACCGACGCATGTTCTGGATACTTTTTAGGAGTTTTCATACTTGTCAGGTTGCCTTACTAGTCTATTACTTGCTATACTTAACAGAATTTTTTGCAGCGAACTCGCAGCGGCCCGGAACTACTATTGAAATTCTTTAAAGATTTTACAACACTTCCGGGGGCCGGGGGTACTTTACGGGAAGATCCTTATTTTGAAAGGGTTCAGCGACGGTCTTCCCCGGGCCGTCAGCCTACAATCGAAATTCTTTAAAGATTTTGAAAATACCCTCCGGGCCAACCAGACAGCGAACCCAGATAAGAACTACGAATCCCTATCCACTAAAGAAATAAGATACTCAGTGACAGTAAGATCATACGCCTCGGCGTGATCAATCATTTGATTCTTTATATGAGCAGGAATGCGCACAGTTAAAGTAGTCGAAGTACCTTCTTTGGCTCGCTTAGGTGGGCGACCAGTCTTAGGATGATTCGCTTCAGTGTATTCCATTAAACAATACCTTTCGTATTGACCCGTGCTGGCCCGGAACTACTATCGAAATATTAGCAGAATTTGAATAATATCCTTGCATACCCTTTTGAAAACTTAATAACAACCTGAGGAAAAAAAGATCCTTGATTAATGAGCATTTACTGGCTATTGTATACAGTACAACCAGACGGTAAAGCATCACGACAGGTTCTTCCCTCCTCTCTTGCCTGTCAATGCTGGTCCTCACCGGCTGTTGTAAGGCAAGGGGTCGGGATTCTCTATAGGGTGGCTTGAGTATAAGAGTCCCGGCTCTTTGTCTCATGCTATCTAGTAAGAGCGGGACTGCAAAACCACACAGAAAAACTACCTGTATACGCCCCGCAAAAAAGACTCACCATCCAAACAACGGGACGGCCTCGCCTCTCCCTTCTAAAACCAGAGCGAACAGGCGTTCGGTCTACCAGCAATACCAACACCGATACGCTTTGGCGAATACCAAGCGTATCTGTGTTCAAACCAAATCACAACCTCCGACACAAAAAAATATCTACTGCATAACCCCTCAGCAGGATCCGCAGCGCGAACGATTCAACTGTCGAAATCTTTAAACAATTTGCAAACTACGGTACGGGCCACCCGGTTCCCGTGCAACTTGCGCTCCGCCGTCTGGTTCTACAAAAATAATGCAAAGATTTACAAAGTAGCAGTATGGGTCGTACCCTCCCTACCTACTATAGGTAATGGTACTACTACTAATAGCAACAGTACACTGCTACTAATAACAGTAGGACTACTACTACCAGTAACAGGACACTACTACTAACAGCAATAGCACTACTACTACAGCAACAGAAACTACTACTGTAGTAACAGCAGGAAAACCCATACAACAACAAAAGAAAAACAAAAGACAAAAAATCCGACACGCGACCTAAATTTTATTGTTATTTGTTGGTGGTTTGGTTTGGGGGGTTTTGGTGTTGGGGGGTGTTTATTGGAGGATTGTTAGGAGTATGACGAGTCCTGTTATTAGTGTGATTGCTAGGATTTCGCATAGTCTTATTGCTTTGTCTGTGGTTTTGTCTATGTTTTTTAGGTTCATGTTGGGTGGGTTGTCCTGTTTGTTTCGCCTGTGGGGTATCGGGGTTTTTTGGGGGTGTTGTTTTTGTTGAGTTTTTTCATTCGTTTTTTTTGTGTTTTTTTCAGGTGACGTTTCGCTTGTTTAGAAGTTCGTTTCACAGAAACCCTTTCTTGTTTTTGTTTTACTACATAGTAGGGATTCCAGCGGATTTAGAGAAGGGG
>Ga0208764_10001213_pt1 | contig 16795 bp, 18 predicted proteins | sample ETNtaG_18_FD_185762 | JGI IMG/M metagenome (GOLD analysis project Ga0208764, IMG submission 185762) | Marine microbial and viral communities from oxygen minimum zone, Eastern Pacific Ocean - ETNP201302SV91 (SPAdes) (version 2) | ecosystem: Environmental > Aquatic > Marine > Oceanic ... | reverse complement strand
GTACCGATCTAACTCAGAAAAAGTAATCCGCTTATCATTTGCCGAATCAAAAATAGCAGTTTTTTCAGGCGTTAAATTCGCCCACTTTTGTGGAATTAGGCCGATGTTCATATTGGCTTACTTTTCGTCACAAACCCGAGCGTCCCGCTTCTCTTTGAAATGGCATCGGTTCAGAGTGTGGTGGGTCATTGGGCGTTGACCCTGTTGTAACACCACCATCAACAACAAGGCAGTGCCCATTTGTATTGCCCGATTCATCAGAAGCTAGATAGACGGCGGCGTTTGCGACATCTATAGGAAGACCTGGCCTGTTGAGGATTGGCGATTTAGCTCTGACAACTTCTGTAACCTGTTCAAGGTCGTTATGGTCATTCATGTAAGCAGCTGCTACTAACGGTGTTACTGTTGAACCAGGAGCAATACAGTTCACTCTAATTCCTGAACGGCATAGTTCTGCAGCTACATTTTTTGTTAAGCCCACAACCCCATGTTTCGCAGCTGCATATACATGAGGTCCTAGTCCCCCTGTAACTCCAGCAGTGCTAGCGACATTAATAATTGCGCCTGACTGATTTTGTTTCATATGATTTGCAGCATATTTAATCCCTAAGAAAGTTCCGAATAGAAGGATATCGAGAGTCGCTTTAAACTCTTCAGCTGGGATCGTCGCTATAGGTCCTCGGTTGCCAACAATGCCAGCATTATTCATGACAATATCTAGAGTCCCGAATTCTTGCACTGCGTATGCCATAAGTGATTCAACATCTTGTTCGTTGGTAACATCGCAATGTTGGAAACGTGCCTTAGGCCCAAGGTTTTTAGCTAACTCTTCCCCACGTGTATCTTGGATATCTCCTATGACTACTGAGGCTCCTTCTTCAATAAATCTATGTGCAGTGGCTTCACCTATACCCGAAGCTGCTCCTGTGATTACGGAAACCTTTCTTTCAAGTCGCATCAATTCCCCCTTAAATCAATTTAATTGCGTTTCTATCTTTCCTGCTTTAAACCAAGCGAATACCGCTGCGAGCAGCAAAACCGCTGTACCAGCCCAAGGATACGCAAAGCTTCCGGTCCAGTCCACAACGAATCCGAATAATGCAGGCGATGCTAAGGCGCCGAGATAATATCCCGTCATGGTGACTCCAGTAGCTCTGCTAACTGAAAAGGGTGCCTTATCTACAACACAGGCATGCATGGTTCCTATCGCAGCCAGTTGTGCAGTTACTCCAATAATTGCCCCTACTAGAACTATCCAAACTCCAAGCACAAGACCCAAGATTATAAACCCGATAGCGATCGCTGAGAGGAACAGAAGTCCCATAATAAGCTGTATTCGTTTCTCAGCGCCCACGCGGTCTGCATATAGCCCATTCAGTATCATTCCGACTACTCCGCAAAAACAAGCAATAGATGTGATAGCGCCAGCTAAACCAGATGTTACATCTAAAGAATCTTCTAGATAAGAAACGATCCAAGAATAAAAAGGCTGCGATCCTGCTATCAGTAAGAATGACGCTATTCCAAACCAATAGAACTTCAAAGGTAGGGATTTTGCCATAAGGGAGTCATCTAACTCAAAATCATCATCTGGGACAATCACAAGGGCTGCGATACCAACAACGAGTGCGCAAATCCCATTTACTACTAGAATATTTTCCCATTGCCATTTCCCTGCCGACCATGGGCCAATAGCAGAAGCCACTGTCGCCATAAATGGCACTCCGGCCGTTTTTATAGACATTGCAAGCGTTCGTTGGGTTTCGGAGATTGCTTTACCTATTGCAGCATTCGTTCCTGTGTTTGTAAGACCATAGGCTGCTCCCGCTACCAAACTGGAAATAACCCACATTTCATAGGTCCCAATAATAGCTATTAGAAATGAACATGTTGCTACTGCAAGCATGTCTACGAAAATTACTTTTCGTGGCCCGTAAAGTTCAGTAATTTTACCTGCAAGTATCGACCCTATCCCGGTGGCACCAAAATAGATTCCCACTATCAGACCAACTTTTCCTTTTGAAACGCCGAGATCTTCGCTAAGTACGGTCGCTAGAAACCCCGGGAAAAAACCCAACGACGCACCTACACCCACACTCCCAGCAGAAACCCCTATAAGGGCCTTCTCTCTACTCCTCATATGGGAATAGTCGAAATAGTTGTGAATATTTCTTAGTCAGCCGGTTCATAGTTGCAACTCAGCTGCTATTTGTTCCCGAAGGCGAATTTTTTGAATTTTTGTTGCTGACATTGGCCACTCTGTTACAAATCGTACATATCTAGGGATCTTGAAACTTGACAATTGTCCTTTACAGAAATCAATTATCTCTTCTTCTGTGGCACTCATCCCTTCTTTTAGTTGGATAAATGCTGCGGGCACTTCAACATATTTATTATCAGGTGCTGAAACAACTTGCGCTAATTGGATTGCAGGATGATGGGATAGAAATCCTTCTATTTCAACTGCCGCTACATTCTCACCTCCGACTTTAAGCATGTCTTTTATTCTCCCATGGTAAGTTACGCGCCCCTCGTCATCTAACGAACATAGATCGCCGGTTCGGAACCAACCATCAGAAGTAAATGCCTCCTTATTTTTCTCTGGAGCGTTGTGGTAACCTTCAAAAACGCAATAACCACGAATCAGTATTTCGCCTTGTTGATCACTTCCAAGTATCTCATCAGTTTCCGGATCACGTATCTGCGCTTCTATACCCCGAAATAGCCTCCCAGATGTTTCCGTCCGTTTCTGAAGTGAGTCTTCAATATGGCCAAAGGAAACTACCCCACCGCACTCTGTCAGCCCATAGGCACTAATTTGAATCGCTTTCGGCATTCGATTTTGCATTGACACTAGAAGATCAGCAGGGCCCACATTGTTAACTATGCGGATTTTTAATCCCTCAGCGTCATAATCCTTGTGATTGAGCAGAGCCTCCATAATCGTTGGGAAGCTAGCAAAATTCAAAGTCGCGTTTTCTGACTTCATATAGGCGAGCGCTGTAGCTGGCTCGAAGTATTCCATTGTTAGTAATGCTGCGCCTGCATCGATACATCCGATCAACGGAAGGACAAAACTCATATGAAACATTGGAAGTGGGTCCCACATGCGGTCATTTGCAGTCATGTTGAATCTTGTTCTTCCGGCTTCCATAGCTGGTCGAACCAAAGCTTCATGTGTGATGGGGCAACCTTTCGGATTCGCGGTCGTTCCTGACGTGTACATCATCATGGCAATGTCACGGATTTTCAATCGAGACCTATTAATTTCTATAGTCTCCTCCGATACCTGTTCTCTAATAGATTCAAAGCTCTCTTGGTCAATCATTCCGTCTGGGGATCTTCCGCCGAAAAGAACAATGGATTTTAAATTTTCTGCTGTAGTTAATGATAGAGACTCAGGATTTTCTTGATTATTTATTTCAGGGAAAGCTTCTAGTAAAAGTGATACAAAATCAACGTGCTCAATAATTCGATCTGTAGTCATGAGAACTTTGAGTTGCGCATCATCAATGACATACGCAAGTTCTTTCGCCTTGTATCTAGCATTTATTGGAACAGGTATAGCTCCTATGAATTGGCTTCCTAACAAAAGATCAACGAATTCTTGGCAATTAGACATCAGTATTCCCACTGAGTCCCCTGAATCTACACCTAAAGCTTTTAAAGATCGCGCTGCATTGGTCGCTCTTTCAAATAGTTCCAAATAGGTAACGCGTTGATCCGGAAACACCACTGCGTCTGCTTCAGGGTTACGATTTACTGCACGAGCCAAAAGATCTGGAAGGGTATAAACATCTGATACTACTAACACGAATTCTCCTTGCAGATTCACTGCTCTAGGTGGGAAACTACCCCATAGGGGGAATCTCGCCAATGTTGACACCTCAAGAGGTAGCCGAACATCATATTACCGCAGTGCTGGGAGGAGACCCAGTTCTCATGGCTGCTGACTACGCATCTGACGCTGTTCTTATAAGAGGCGACAAAATTTACAATGGGAAAGATGAAATTCTTGAGTATTTTAAAAGCGTTCCTGAACGATTAGGGAATGACAAACTCAAATTCTTAAGATTCAATGTGGCTGGGGATGAGGCGAAATTCTCGTGGCAAATTGTCGGCGATACGATCAAGGCTTCCGGTCAAGATGTTCTTGTAATATCTAATGGATTGATAATTAAACAGGAAGTTTTTATTTCAGACTCTGATTTCTAGAAAACGCTCAGGAGCGACCTTCCATAATCCCATCTGCACCTGGTAGCCATGAGGCAACACCTGAGACTGGGATAGCACAGATCACTGATTCAACAATCTCTGCTTCCGTTGCTCCAGCCTTTCGCGCTCCATTTGCGTGAACATTTACGAATCTTGAAGAGAACTCAGCTGCGTTCACTGTGCAAAGAAGCAACTCAACATTTTTAGCGTCCAGCAAATTCTCGGCAAGACTAAATTCGCGCATCAAGACATAGCCTTCTAACGCTCTCGGTGCCTCATCAGCCATCAACTGGACATAAGGGGGAATGAATCCAAAGTATCCTTCAAAGTATTCAAGACAACTTTCTCGATCAATAGGATAAGACGGTATTGGATCACCTGTTATGACTATTTCGTCGTTAAATATCTCATTTACAACTGACGTAAATTTTGCATAAACCCCTTCACCTCTGCTTATAAAAACCGTTAATGCTGCACCACGTGCGTCGTTTAGAGACAATCCCAGTTCTTTAGATCTAAGCAACTCTCGGAAAAGTAAGCCATCATGTCCCTTAACTGCAGCTGCGGAAGCCATAAATAGCGCTTTAGCCCAAGCAGGTAGTGCTCCATCTCGGTCAGTAACGTCACGCATACGTGCATAACCTTCGGCAAATTTTACTGACTTAGCAGCTACTTCACCTGAAATGAGCACTTGACTACCCAAACTTTCATGATCTGCATTCTCTGACATAATTCTCCTTTATAGTTTAGAAACCTCACCGCCATCAATCACGAAACATGACCCGGTCACGAAACTGGATAATGGCGAAACTAAATAAGCGGTCAAAGGCCCGATTTCTTCCGGGTCACCCATCCGTCGTTGCGGAATTTTTTTAAGTCGAGCTTTGAGAATGCTCTCATTTTCCAAAACTGCAGATTGTGCTGACGTTACGAATGCTCCAGGTGCGATGGCATTAACTCTGATACCGTGTCGAGCCCATTCCACAGCTAAAGATTCCGTAAATCGCAATAAAGCGCCCTTTGATGACGAATAAGAAACTAGCGAAGCCTTTCCTTTCAAACCAGACGTAGATGCAATATTTATTATTGATCCCTTAATATTCTCTGAAATGAAGTAGTTCGCCGCTGATTTAGCTATTACGGCTGGAGCAATGAGATTAACGGAGAGAACCGTTTCCATTGTTGAAATATCACTTTCAAGAAAGTTCTCTGCTGGGGCCATGCCAGCATTGTTCACGACCGCATGCAAACACTCAAATTTGTCAATTGTTTTATCAACCAATAAAGAGACATCACTCTTGTTGGCCATATCACAAACTACAGGATGAACTCGGCCGGGAGCATAAAGGGCTAACTCCTCTAAATCACTTTCTGATCGAGCTGCTGCTACGACATAGGCTCCCTCATCGACAAGATACTTTGAAATTGCATTCCCGAGCCCTCGGCTAGCTCCTGTAACTAGAACAACTGAATCTTTAATTTTAAGATCCATTTTCGTATTCCCTGACTAAACGTGCCGCAATTCCTAAGCGTAATACTTCTGATGCTCCTTCATACACCCGCATCGGTCGAGCTTGCCGATAGTATTTTTCAATTTTTGAGCCACGGATGAGCCCCCAACGACCCATTGACTGAACGCAGCGATCTACGACTCTTGTAGCTGCTTCAGTTGCAGCTAATTTAGCTAACGATGAACGATCTAGGTTTCCTGCAGGGTCTTCTCCAGCTAACGATGCGGTTTGGTAGGTTAAGAATCTTGAAGATTCTAAGTCAGCCCAAGAATCAGCCAAAAGAGTAGCGACAGGTCCATGTTTAGCTAAAGGTCTTCCAAACTGTTCTCGATTGCTGGTGTGGATTACAGCTTCACGCAAGGCACCTTCCATCAGTCCCAAAGCCGCCCCAGCTACTGAAATACGAAAAACAGATAAAGTCGCCAGCACATGACGGAACGCAGCGCCTGGTTCTCCTAAGCGAGAATCCTCCGGTAGAGCTACATCATGGAACTCAAGTTCACCTAAAACATGCGGAGCTATAATTTCTGGAGATGCAGTGATTTGCAAACCTTCGCTATCTGCTGGAACAAGAAAAAGCGAGTACCCATCATTCTCTTTCGCCAGAGTTGTATAAAAAGAAGCTGCTCCAGCATTTGATATAAACGACTTTGCCCCTCTCAGAATAAAGTCACTCCCCTTTTTTTCCACTGTCGTTGATATGCCTTTTAGGTCAGATCCAGCAACAGGTTCAGTTAACGCTAAAGCTGCAAGAGCTTCAGCTTTTGAAACTGCTGGAAGCCACTTTTCTTTTTGCTCATTAGTTCCAGCCATTGAAATTGCATAACTACCTATTCCCTGAAGAGCAAAGAGGGAATCCAAGTGAGAGGAAGTTTTCATTAAACGCTCTCGTGCTAAACACACTGCAAGCGGATCAATTTGAGCAAAGCGTCCTCCGTAAGTTTCGGGGACCATCAGCGAAGAAAGGCCGCTATTTCTGAGAGCATTCAGAACAGGCTCATATAATTCGCTTGATTCGTCTGCCTCCATTGCAAATGGTTCAACGACTTCAGCCAATTTCTCACAATCATCGATTACTTCCTGATACTGAGAACTAAGTTCAAAAATAGAGGACACTTTCACCCTTCCTAAGGTTGGTGGCACTTATACCTATTCTAGACTCTTTCTACAGATGACAAAAAGAAAACAACAGGATAAAGTTGGAGAAAGACCCACTAGGAGGAACCATGGCCCTAACCGAAATATTTATGCCCGCTAATGAACTTGCAGAAATGACTCCAGAGGAATTCGTTGGCATAATTCGTGAAGAATGCATGAAACCAGAACGAGGAATGTACAACCATCCATTCGTTCAGGGGCTAGAAGAGGGAACAGTCACTATTCCCCAACTACAGATTTTCACTGAGCAATTTTATTTACATATTTCCAAAATGCTTCCATGGATTGGTGCCATCTATGTTCGTTGCCCACATGAGGAAGTTAGAACAGCTCTAGTAAAAAATCTTGCGGAAGAATGCACTGGATTTGAAAGCAACACTGCGGCGCACCCCGATCTACTTTTAGAGTTTGCCAAAGCTTTAGATTCTGACGTTGATGCGATAAGAAACGGAGTTCAGCATCCAGCTGGCCGTCGACTTACAGAATATTTTGAATTTATGGGTCTCTGCCGAGAATGGTTTGTTCCCTTGTCTGCTATTGGAATAGGCCTTGAATCATTTGTACCTGATACGTTCACTCGAATGGTTCAGGCATTAAAAGAGAATTATGGAATGAATGACGAACAAGTTATTTTCTGGTCTATGCATATCCTTGCCGATCAAGATCATGGAGATGAAGGCATAGAGATGGTCTCTGAGTATGCCATAACAGGAGAGCAAAGAAAGGCAGTTTTTGACTGCACGCTAGAAACAAGCCGCTTATTTTATGACTTGTGGAATCTCTATACACTTGGTTAATTAGGTCCGCTTATGAGTAATGAACTCCCCAAGGAAACACCTATTTCCAGTCAAGATATGTCGGAAAAGTTGGCTAAGCGTGGACACGTTGTAACATCCTGGGAAGATCTCCCGCATGTGACTATGGATGAAACTGGTATAGAGACAATCTCCTACCGGATTGGTATGCCAGATGATAATGCCTCTCCGACGGTTTTTAAGTTATATTTCCCACCGAACTGCAGAGTTGAAGCCCATACTCATTCTTGTAATTACTCAGAAATAATTTTGGATGGGAGCCAAAAGGTTAGCGGTAAGTGGCTTTACAAAGGCGATATCCGAGTGGGCCTTGCAAATAAAGGCTATGGACCTTTAATTGCCGGACCTGAAGGGGCATCGATACTAGTGATATTTGCTGATGGAAACTGGCCAGCAATAAGCATTGGGGCTGGAGATGGCAGCACAATTAATGCTTCAAAACTTTTGGAACAATTTAGTGCCGCCGAAAGTTAATAGTCGTCTGTCTATCTTTAATATGTAATTGCTCTAGTGGGGCATAAGGTTGAAGCTTCAAGAATTTCTTCCTCAAATTCTGCCGCCGGTTCAGCAATAAGTACCTTCGCGTGCATTGAGTCTTCAAGTTCAAATAGTTCAGGTGAAATACGAACGCAATACCCTGTTCCCTGACAAATCTCCCTATCGATTCGCAAGTTAAAAACTTTCTTAGCCATGATGAGCTATAAATTTTTCAAGAGTATCGGAAATCGGCCATATGCATCGTGGTGGCTTAATTCGGTATAAGTTGGGAGATCTAATGGATCTATCTCAATACCTGCTTTATACAAAGCAGCTGCAATATTTACTAGAGTTCCATCAGTTCCTTCATCATTATCTGTTCTCGCTGAAAGTCCGGTAACTAATGTCCGACCAATACAAGTGTGTTCTCCACCTCCGAATGCAAATCCCCATGGTTTTACATTAGGAGTTTCTCGGTAAGGATTAAAGGAACGTGCATTATCTCCGAAAACAGTCTTATCCCGATTTGCTGGAGTAAATAAGCAAGCTACACGTTCGTCTTTTTTAATATTGGTCCCGTTACTGAGGGTGAGATCTTTCAAAGCTATTCTCAACAAAGCTGGTGACGGTAAATGAAGCCGTATAGCTTCATGGCCAGCTTGCTTAAGGAAATCACGATCAAATCTTTTTTCATAATCCTCAGGGTGCTCTTGAAACCACTCATGAAGATGAATCATCAAGTGTGGTACAGCATGAGTTGTGGTTTGGCTAGAAGCGACAAGGTATAGGGTGGCTTCACGAAGTGGAAGTTCCTCATCCCATTCTTCATTCCAATGCAGAAACATCAAAGTAAGTAAATCTCTTGGAAGTTCATCTTCGCTCAAATCACCATTTCTGAATTGTTCGATTAGGTTTTTCCTTCGCTGCACGGAGGGACCATAGAATTCCCGAACAAAGCCTTCACGAATTTTGAGAATTCTAGAAATAACTTCAGAATGGTCTTCCGTAGACCATTCAACTGTTGCACCGGTTCCTAATTGCTCTATATAGGTCCGGAAAGCATCAGTTCGCTCTGGAGTGTCCACACCATCAATCCCTGTAGTAACCGCTGAAATTCTAGCAAGCATTGTGCGAACTAAAGCGCAGAGATCAGTCCGTACGGTACCGGTCTCATCTCTATTGTCTTTACACTCTTCCAAAGCTTTATCTATAAGTGGGAGAAGTTCTTTGTGTTCATAATATTCAAGTGCTTCTTTTCTAAATAGTGGAGCCTGCAATCTCCGTCTTTCGAAATGAACGTCATGATCAATCGTTAAGAGTGAATCACCAAAAAAAGGCTGGCTTTCTTGATGAGAACCTTGTCGAAAATCTTTTGAACGTAATATTTCGTCAACTAATGCATAATCAATGAAATGTTTTATCCCCTGGATATGAGGTGGCGGTATAAGATCGCGTATAGTTTCCATTTTCTCCCCCCCCGAAATGAGTACCTCTAACTTAACAAAACACAGATTACTCTTGAGATTATCGTTGAGCGAATTGGCTATCGGTTCTTAGCCAAAATCGCGGCATTGAAATACTGGGCACCAGAGCCTGCTCCTGTTATCAACGCTGTTTCTGCATCATTAACTTGATCCCCAGAAGTAGTTCCACGCAATTGACGAACTGCTTCAATTACTTTTAGATTAGGCCCTCCCCAACCGGTATGGCTAAAAGAAAGCAGGCCGCCATCCGTATTCGTTGGATATTTACCGTTGACATTTATCCCATTTTCAAAGAGGAAATCCACTCCATCTCCCTCTGAACAAAGTCCTAATGTCTCAAATTGCCGGACCACTTCCCATGTGTTGATGTCATAAAGTTCAAATACATCAATATCATCCACCGTTAGGTCAGCGGATGCGAATGCTCTCTCAAATGCATCATTACCTATCGTACCGACTTCGTCATACCTCGCTGGGTCAACATATTGTTGTCGGTGCCACTCTGAACCTCCACCGAGGATACGTACTGGCTCATAAGGGCAATCTAATGCTCTTTCAAGTGATGTAATTATCACAGCAGATGCACCTTCAGTAGCAAGACACAGATCTAGAAGATGGAAGGGTTCGCAGATAATAGGTGATTCGGTAATATCTGAGGAACGATAAGGTCCTTTGCCAAACATCACAGCCTCTGGGTTTCTAGATCCAGCATTTCTGATATCTACAGCAATCTGTGAAAATTTCGTTCTATCCGGCTTGAATCGGGCGAAATATACTTGAGCTACCATAGCAAAATGCGCTGCAGTAAAAAGTCCCCAAGGACGAACGAATTCATTATTTGGCTGCGTATACCCTGCTAATTCTGAGCGATTCAAAACACCTGCTTGCCCTCCAAAAACAATCGCTGTGTCGCAAAGCCCAAAAGATACTGCTGCAGCCGCATCCAAGATTCCAGGGACACCTTGCGGATATGTATCACCAACCCACCTAAATGATTTTCCGAAAACCCCAGACCAATCAACAACTCCTGAATTGAATTCAGTCCCTCCGGGCCCTGGCCATCTAGCTGAGATCCCATCAATCTCTTTCATATTCATTCCCGCATCAGCAAGTGCGTTTTCTACCGCTTGGACGCAAACCGTTATGTTATTCTCTTGCAGTGATTTGGCCTGTTCAGTTAACCCAATTCCAGCAATAACCACATCAGAATTCTTCATACCTGTCGTCCCGAACCCCAGAAAGCTGACCGGATAGTATTTTTTTCAATTTTCCCAACACTATTTTTAGGTAATTCATCCCAGATCTCGATTCGCTCGGGGATTTTTATTGAAGTTAGTTCTGATTCGTCACAATATTCTTTTAATTGGTCATCTGTTACTTCTACCCCCTCTTTCAATGCGACTACTGCAACTATGGCTTCACCCCATTCTGAATCTGGAACCCCAATAACAGCGACTTCGAGAATGGCTTTATGCCCGTAGAGAACATTTTCAATTTCTGTAGGAGCGATATTTAAGCCCCCCCTAATGATTAAATTCTTTTTTCGGTCAACTATGTAAATAAAACCATCTTCATCAATTTCAGCGATGTCTCCTGAATGCATCCATCCTTCTATTAGAACTTCATTTGTTCTCTCTGGGTCACGAAAATACTCTTTCATAACATGCGTGCCTGCGAATATTACTTCTCCACGTTCACCTTTTTGAACTTGATCACCTTTTTCATTAATTACTCTTACATTGATTCCCAGAGATGGTTGACCGCATGATGCAAGTAATTTTGGGTTTGAAGATAAGCCTAAATTGTGATCTTCCTTCCGTAACAATGTCCCGATTGAAGCTATTTCAGCCATTCCATAAAGTTGGTTAAAGATAGATCCGAATCTCGATACGAGCTCCCTTAATCGTTCCGGTGAGATAGGTGACGACCCGTACCCCAAAGTGATCAAGGAATCTAGCTTACTGTCTTCTTCTTGCGGCAATTTATCCAATAACCTCATCAACTGGGTCGGCACGAGAAAACTATGAGTGACTTTGTCTTCCTCTACTTGCTTCGCGAAGCCGTTCGGGTCAAAATTCCTACTATCTCTAAAGCTAAGGGCAGCTCCTATGGTAATGCAGGGAACTATCGTAATATTGACACTTGAATTGTGTGGTATTTGAACTAGATAGCGACTATGGGAATTTATTTCGTATTCGATGCAAGCAACTGTCGCATGTTGCAATGCTCGGCTGTGATCAAAAAGGACGCCCTTTGGCTTTCCAGTTGTTCCACTTGTATAGACAATACAAAAATCATCATCCGGTCTTATTGTGTCAAGAATTAAAGGGCAGTCATCTCCACAATCCTCAAGTTCACTCTCCCATTCTTCAGCATCAATATTAAAAAGTTCCACGTTTCCAATACCTACTAAATCTTCTAATTGCGCTAAATGCTCAGTGTCGGTAATGACAACAGATGGTTCACAATTATCAAAGATTTGCTGTATTTCTGTCGGCCCTAATCTGAAATTAAGGCCAACGTAAACTAACGCCGATTTTGAAATGCCACTTATTAACTCAAGCACTTCTGACCTGTTGGCAAGAAGAACTGCGACCCGATCCCCCTTTGACAAATCGTTTTTAATTAGCAAGTTTGCGATTCTATTACTTCGTCTATCTAACTCTTCATAGGTCATTGAAGTCTCGCCAAATAATGCTTTTGAGTTTGGATTTCTTATCGCATTTCGGCGAATTGCTAAGCCCAGATTCATTTTGTTACTTTTCTAGGTTGAAAGAAAGGCAAAGTTTTTTCATTATGTTTTTCGAAAATGACTTCTACTTTTGAACCTATGGAGATTTCATTAATCTCATAATTCAATAATCGAGAGTACATTCTCCATCCTTCTTCTAACTCGATGTCGGCGACAATATAGGGATTCGGGAATCCATCACCCATTGGCCTGTGTATCACCGTGTAACTATAGATTTTCCCGTTTCCATCACTTTCCACATAAATCCAATCAGGAGATAGGCAATTCGGGCAGACAACTTGTGGTGAAAAGAAATTATGACCGCATGCGTTGCATACAGGCCTTACGAGAATTCTGCTTTCAATATTTTCCCAGAATTCGCGTGTCAACGTATCTGTATTGTTTTTGCTCACTCATTAACCTCTTCTAGAAGTTTGAATGCAGCTTCTCGAACTGTCATTCCAATTTCTACACCTCGTTTCGCAGCAATCTCATTACACGCGCTAATGGTTCCTTCTTCAAAAGCTTTAAAAGCATCTCCAACCGGAGCACTCCAGGCATCACAGCACGCACCAGCTAATCCATGCTCTTGAGTTGTTTCCAGTCCTGCAATTCCTGCATTATTTTTACTCATACCTCCATCGGAACAAATAAAACCATGGGGCGAAACTTCTAGTAAAAATTTTGCTCCTGAACGTCCAGTATGACCAGCAGTTACGAGAACATTTTTATTGTCTTCAGGTAATGCGAAAACAATTGAATCTGTCACGATTATTTCTCGTCCTGTATCCGAAACAGCTGCGGATTGACGCCGTATTTTTGTTCCAGCTGTAATATCACCCGGATCGTTTTCTAACAGAACCTTCGCAGCCTCGACTACAGACATGCCTTCTTTAACTCCGGCTCTTTCAGCGAGAATATTTATCCTCGATATGGTTCCTGTCTCATAAAGATCAATCCCGTTTCCAAGTTCTGCAGACATTCCTGCTGCTGCAGCAGCAGGAATACCTATCGCCTCTAAATACCATAGTCCTGCAATTCCCGCCCCATCTTTACCTATGCAACCATCATGGGCAATAACTGCCCTAGGGCGATGCGGGGCCATAAGTCGCGCCGGCAGAACTCCTAAATACGAAGAAGGAACCACCACGTCCTTATTCGAATTTCGCCCATCGACATATCGTGCTGAATCCATGGCCACAATCCTTCCCCTTGGACTGTCAAATACAACATCGTGGGGGTGATCTGATTCTTCATTTAATAAAGGGGCTTCTTCAACCATGTTTTTATCTCACTTATAATATTTAAAATTTTCTTCTAGATAGGGTTCCCTATCTGAGTTTCTTATTTGAAAACAACATGATATTTTCCAAAATACGGTCGTGTAGTTGAGTCATCCATTTCTGGAGGATTATCAGGGTCGGGACTGCATCCGTTGAGAAATAATGTCTGAACAGCGACCGGAACTAGACCAAATAAGTGATCTTCTTCCGTAGAGTCAGTATCGAATACAAGCCCGGCTGCTAGGTCTTGACCTATGCAGGCGTGCATGCCTTGCCCGAAACTCAATCCCCAAGGCTGAACTCCTTGAGGAAGTTCTCGTTTCGGGTTGAAATCTTCTGCGTCATTGCCGAAAGAGGTTTTGTCTCTATTGACAGTCTCTAAGTCAATAATGACTTTGTCACCTTTTGAAATTTTTATACCGGATGTAAGTTCCGCATCCTCGTTTGCCCAACGCGCTGAAGTCGGTGATGAGGGTTGTAGACGGATTGTTTCATGAGTTGCTTTTTGGAGAAAGACCTTATCGCTGTATGCCTTTTCCTTATCTTCAGGATGTTTCTCTAGCCATTTGAAAATATTATGGATGACTCGGGTTAAAGCAGTTGCGGAAGTATGCGCTCCAGCCAACAAGTAAAACGCTATTTCACGACGAAGAGATTCTCTATTCATCGGAACTTTATCTTGATTACGTAGAAGAACTAGAAGAACGTCACGTGGCAGTTCTCCTTCTTCTATCTCACCTTTCTCAAATCTTTCTAACATTTTTTCTCGAAGGATTATTCCTGGTTCAAGAAATTCTCTGTCGAAAGCTTCAAGTTTTTCTTGAACTTCCTGACGTTTAGCATCAACATCTCCTGTATGGAAAGCCAGCGTGGCTCCCTCTATGAAAGTCGTAAGATAATCGTAAAGCCTACTCGTCTCTTCATATGTCCCTAAAGGACGATCAACACCCGCTGTTAGTGCAGCTAAATTCATCATTAATTGATGCCCAAAGTCAACTAGTTCTGCTCCGCCTTTTTCAATGTAGGGATCGACAGTTTCTTGAATTATTTGAGGAAACATTTCTCTTTCGTATTCATAAAACGTATCTCTTCGAAATAGTCGATTCTCTAAACGGCGCCTTTGTCGATGGTCATCACCATGGAGGTTTATCAAAACATCTTCCATTACAACCTCGCCAGCATCATATAGAGCCTGCCGTAGTTGTTTATGCCTGTAGACCTCCCGAGCATCTGCTGGAGTCGTGATTAAAATTTCTGCCATTTACTTCCCTTTGTATGTTTATTAGCTTGATAAATAGTGAGATGTTTGTCAATTCTTAAATAACACTGGATAGCTACTGAAGTGTTTTCTTTCAGAATTTGGGTCCAACAGCGGTGGTTGGTCTGGGTCTTTCTGCCCACCGGCAGATAGAAGCGCATGAACCATTATTGCTACGGTTCCGTATAATGCCTGTTCATTCGGTCTACCTTCGTCTATTTCTAGTCCTCCATCTAGTTCCGCTCCGACACATGCGTGAGTTCCAGCGCCAAAACTCATTCCCCATCGAGCTATTCCTTCAGATACATGCCTGTGGGGATCGTATAGTTTGGCAGTGTCGCCAAATGCAGTTTCATCTTGGTTAGCGGCTACAAGGTCGAGTGTCACCTCTGCTCCAGAAGGAAGCAAAGTACCATCGGACAATTCAATATCAGACAGTGGAGTTCTCATCGCTACTGGACTCGCTGGGTGAAGCCTTAGCGATTCATGCATGCATCGTTGCACAAATGCAAGATCATTTCGAGCTAATTCCAAATCTTCTGGGCTGGTTTCACCCCAGGCAAACAGGTCGTCAACAGTGTGTGTGAAAGCATTTGCTGTTGAATGAGCTCCGGCTTGCAGATAGAAACAAATTTCTCGAAATGTAACTTCCTCAGGTAACGCTAAACGATCGGCATTTCGTAGGAGCGTCGTCAATACATCTTTAGGTAGGTCTTTTTCGTCAAGGTTCTCCGAATTTAATTGATTAATGAGTTCAATTCTTTTGCTCTTACTTGGATTATAGAAATCTTCTCTAAAGGCATTCATGGCTTCTTCTACTTCCTGACGGACTTCATCTTTGTCTCGAGTTGAATGCAGTAGAGTTGCCCCCTCGCTGAATTTTTTAACTATGGCATACAGGCGTTCTGTTTGGTCAGCGTCTCTTGGATCTTGATCAATTCCTGCAATAGTTGCTGTTAAGTTCATAGCGCACCGGTAACCAATGACTGAAAGGTCACCTGATCCTTTAGCTATAAAAGGCCCCAAGGTAGCGTCTATAGTTTGTCCGAGAATTTCATGTTCCCAATAACTAAAAATTTCTCGTCTAAATAATCTATTCTCCAACCGCCGCCTTTCCCTATGTTCTATTCCATGCAGGTCCAGTAACGTGTCTGCCATTACCACTGCACCTTCGCTATAACCAGCTTGGCGCAATTCCTTAGAGCGAAATGCTTCACGTACCTGCTGCCAACTTGTTAGACGAATTTTTTCTAAATTGTGGTTGACCATTTCATTTCCTCCATATTTCAGGATAGGTTCCAATTTATGATCAAACCAGCTGAAATTATTGAGACTTTTTTTGAAGCACTCTCTTCGCGAGATTTGGAGAAAATTCTTTCGTTCTTTGATGACCGTTCAACTTGGCAGAATGTCCCTCATACTCCTGCGAACGGAGTTGCTGAAATATCTGAAATGTTCAGAACCATTGTAGAACGAAGTTCAAAAATTCAATGGGACATAGTCACATCTGCTTTCGAAGATGACCGGGCATGGCTAGAAAGAGTCGACCGTTTCTGGATAGACGAAGTTGAGTATGCTGTCCGGTGTCACGGGGTATTTGATTTTGATACCAAAAGCTCAACTATCGTTTCGGTTCGGGATTATGTAGATCTTGGCGAATGGAGAGAAAGACTTGGAGGAGCAAACCTATAAGATTCTTAATTGAATTTTCAATCGTACGCTTTATCCCAAGTTAATATATCTCCAGCCCAATTCCCGACTTTCCAACCCGGTATAGAGTCGTGTTCAGGCCATGATTCTTCCATATCTACTCTTTGCCCTTTAGAAATTATTGATTCTATTTTGGTCTTGTCATTAAGAATA
>Ga0208764_10001212_pt1 | contig 16806 bp, 16 predicted proteins | sample ETNtaG_18_FD_185762 | JGI IMG/M metagenome (GOLD analysis project Ga0208764, IMG submission 185762) | Marine microbial and viral communities from oxygen minimum zone, Eastern Pacific Ocean - ETNP201302SV91 (SPAdes) (version 2) | ecosystem: Environmental > Aquatic > Marine > Oceanic ... | reverse complement strand
TTAATGCACAAACTCGGAAACTTCTTTCTTTTGCAGGAATTGATGAAAACAAGAAAATTGTATTTTATGATAATGTTTCTGGCATGCTAGCAGCAAGAGGTGTATGGCTTTGCCAATATTTTTCACACCCTGATGTTTGGATGCTGGATGGCGGATTTACAAAATGGACAGATGAAAAACTTTCTACTGAAACAGAACCAACAAAGTATGCACCATCAAATCTAACCACTCCTATTGATACCTCAATAATTACAGGCTTTGAATACATCAAAGAAAATATTGGAAAAATTACAATTATTGATGCACGCTCAAAGGATGAATTTGATGGGACCATCCCTAGGGCAGCACGTGGTGGACACATTCCCACTGCAATAAACATAGATTGGAACAACAATCTAGAACAAGAATTATTCAAAAGTGATGAACAATTGTCAAATCTTTACAAAATGGATAAAGAAACTCAAATTGTCACATATTGTCAGGGGGCATACCGAGCAGCAAACAGTTTTCTTGCATTAAAAAAAATTGGTTTCAAAAATGTAAAGGTCTATTTGGGATCTTGGGGTGAATGGGGAAATAACCTAGAACTTCCTGTTGAATGATTATTTTTTCCACAAAAGCTGGTTGTAAAGCATCTCTGGGACTAGTTGTTTGAATGGTTTACCGCCACCATCATACCATTTTGTAAAGAACTCGTAAAGATGAAGCCTTAATGCTTGAATAAAGACAATTAATCCTTCAATCATCATGATACCAATATTTCCACCAATAATTAATGCGGCACCACTTGGAGAACTCCATCCTCCCATACTTTCAAATGAATTGTTAACTGTAAGTAAAAGTGCAGCATGTACCAGTAACATGATTCCAATCCGTGCATAGCTTATGGTATGTGCTAAACATTCAATTGATTTTCCAAGTAAAACTTCGATTATTACGTTAACCATACTTCCACCTTCTTCTGGATGTCTTTTGTTATGCATTATTCCACCAACCATCATTATTACAATAGATGCTATTGTGATTATTATTGCAATTCTAGAAATTATCCAGACTTGGGCCCATTCACCAAGGAACACAGTAACCCATGGAACTGGTTCTGTGTGATACCATGCATACATATTCATGACATCATAGCCCGAACCAATAGCACACATCATGATTACAACAATTCCTCCATAGAGAGTAACGTTTGGAATTGCTTCTGTAAACATTGTAAGCTTATGCCCGTCTTTTGCTAGTTTTCTAATTCGAAGTGCAAATGCCCAAAGAAGATGCACTATTCCCAAGAAGAGTGAAACTTTGAGAATAGTGATTACTTGGTCAAATGTTAATTCTGCAACACTAATGACGCCTACAATCCATGATATTGGGTATAATGCTCCACCTTCATGTAGCAGTGTTCCAAATGGTTCAAAGTAATGAATATGGAACCCAAACGCCTCACCTTGCCCAACACCTGCTATTGCAGCTGCTGCACCAGAGATTGCAATTAGCATTCCCCATCTTGAAAGGTTTCCTTGTCCTTTTAGTTTGAAAATTAATCCTAATCCCATTAGTAACAGACCATGACCTACATCGGCAAACATCAAGCCATAAAATATTGGCCACATGATAGCAATCATTGGAGTAGGATCTGATTCTCCATGTTTTGGAATTCCTTGACTTTCTGTAATTACTTCAAATGTTCTTGCAAATTTTGGATTTTGCATTAGAACTGGTACTTGTGCAGAAAGTTTCGTATCTTCAATATTTTCAACAACCGACATCCATTCACCAGTAGCACTTTTGAACTGTTTTTCCATTTTTGCTGGAATGTATCCTTGTATTACTGAAAAACTTCTGGTACCGCCAGGTTTACGTAAACTTTCAAGAATTTCTTTGGCTATGTATGCCTTTTCATGAATTGATAATATCTCTGCTCTTTTTTTCTTTGTGATATTTTGAATTTCTTTTGTCAGTGTTTTTTGTTTTGTAACAAGTTCCTTTATTTTTGATTCTGAAAATTGAAATGCTTTACTGGGTACTTGAGAAACTCCTTGCGGAATTGTAAATGGATTTGAGTTAAAACTTCGCATTACTTTTAGAACTTTGTCTGTTTCCTGTGAATCAGCAATTATTATTATTGCAGATTCTTCTTTACTATCTAATTCATATTTGTAGAGGGTTACATCCTGTAAAGTTCTCTTGATTTCTTCAAAGTCAGAAGTCTTTATGATAAACAGATTTGTATAAAAATGACTCACAAGTCCTAGACTTCCAATATCAACATCTAATTTTTTCACAAGTGAAAGTGTCTCCTTTATTGTTTGATATTCAGCTAATGATCGTTTGATGTCTTCACTTTCTTTTAGTAGCTTTATTGGTTGCTCAATTACTGATAGGTATTTTTTTTCTAGATCAGTAACCATCGATTTTAGATCGTCTAATTGATACTGGTCCTTTTTGATAACAGTTCCTTTGAAGAGAATTTCCATAATTCCAGTAGTGAGTGGTATTCCAAGGCCCTTTACGACCTCGTCAATTGCCTGGAATGTTTTCTGGGCATTTAACAAAACATCATCTATTTCAGGCGTAACTGTATCATTTTGGGAATCAATCTTATGAAACCATTCAAATTTTGCTAGCTGAGAAATTGCCTTTGGGGAGTCCGATCTTGGTAAAATTACTGTACCAAATTTTAGATCTGCTACTGCCAAAGTATTTTTTTCTTCTAAAATAGGGTTTAAAATGTTGCGAATTTTTTTTTCTGTGACAACAATTAAATCCACTTTCAAAAAAATGCCATCATTGACAGATTTATCGCTTGAAAAGACAGTAGATCAGGTTCTTGAAAAGAACAGATCCCAAATATTAGAAGCACTAAAATCATCATTTTCTGAATCTCAAGAAAAAGTGTCAGAATCATTATCTGAATTAGAAAAGGAATATGACAAAATCATCTCTGAAGGTAACAAGGAGGCTGAAAAGATTGAAAAGCAAATAGTTGGAAGCTCTGATCTAGAAGTTAGAAATAAGGCACTTTTGCTTGTAGAAGAGCATACTTCTAAGGTATTTGAAAAAGCAAAAGATGAGATCCAAAATACCAAACGAGATTCCAATTATTCAAATTTAATTTCTTCATTAATTACTGAAGCCGCTGAGGCTTTGGGTACATCTGAAATTACAGTTTATACAAATTCAAAAGATAAGGAGATTGTTCAATCAGCAATTTCAAAAATTTCTGGAGCAGAATTATCTTCAGAAACGATTGATTGTATGGGAGGTATCAAGATCACATCAAAAGATGGCTCAATGACTTTTGATAACACGATCGATGCACGATTTGAAAGAATGAAGCCTTTAATAAGGAAAAATATTGCAGCAAAATTCAACTTAGGAAATTAAAATGGTAGCACAAGGTAGAATTGTATGGGTAAGCGGTCCAGCAGTTAGAGCTGATGGAATGGCTGATGCAAAAATGTATGAAACTGTATCTGTCGGTGATGCAAAATTAATTGGTGAGGTAATTCGTCTGACAGGTGATGTAGCATTTATTCAAGTTTATGAATCAACTAGTGGTCTAAAGCCTGGTGAGCCTGTAGTAGGCACGGGAAATCCACTCAGTGTTTTATTAGGTCCTGGAATTATTGGTCAGATTTATGATGGAATTCAGAGACCACTAAAAGACTTGGCAGACAAATCTGGTTCTTTTATCGGACGTGGAATTACAACAACTCCTGTAGATATGACAAAAAAATATCATTTCAGTCCAACTGTCTCAGTTGGAGATGAGGTAGAACCGGGAAACATCATTGGAACTGTTCCAGAGTCTTCATTAATTGAGCATAAGATTCTTGTCCCACCAAATCATGCAGGTGGAAAAATTACAAAAATTGTTAGCGAAGGAGATTATGATCTTGAAACTGAAATTGCAGTTGTTGAAAAAGATGGTCAATCTGCTCCATTGAAGATGTATCACAAATGGCCTGTAAGATCACCTAGACCATACTTGAAAAGATATGATCCAACAATTCCATTACTTACTGGTCAAAGAGTTATTGACACATTTTTCCCATTAGCCAAAGGTGGGACTGGTTCAATTCCAGGTGCTTTTGGAACTGGAAAGACAGTTACTTTACATCAGATTGCTAAGTGGGCTGACTCCCAAGTAGTAGTCTACATTGGTTGTGGTGAAAGAGGAAACGAGATGACTGAAGTATTGGTAGAATTTCCAGAACTAAAAGATCCTCGTACAGGAAAACCTCTAATGGACAGAACTGTTCTTGTTGCAAATACTTCAAACATGCCAGTAGCTGCAAGAGAGGCAAGCATCTACACTGGTGTTACAATTGCAGAATATTATAGAGACATGGGATACGATGTTGTACTTGTAGCAGACTCAACAAGTAGATGGGCAGAAGCATTACGAGAAATGTCTGGCAGATTAGAAGAAATGCCAGCAGAAGAGGGTTATCCATCATATTTAGCATCTAGATTAGCAGAATTTTATGAAAGAGCAGGACGAGTTAGAGCATCAGGAAGTCCAGAACGTGATGGTTCTGTATCACTGGTAGGTGCAGTATCTCCATCTGGTGGTGACTTTACCGAGCCTGTTACAACACATACAATGAGATTCATCAAAACTTTCTGGGCACTTGACGCCAAACTTGCGTATTCTAGGCACTATCCATCAATTAACTGGATGAATAGTTATTCAGGATATCTTGCGGATATTGCAAAATGGTGGTCTGAGAATATCAGTGATGACTGGCTAAAATTGAGAGGTGAAACTTATGGAATTTTACAAAGAGAAGATACACTAAAAGAAATCGTGAGACTCTTAGGACCAGAAGCACTTCCAGACGAAGAAAAACTAATCCTAGAAGTCGCAAGAATGATCAAGATTGGAATCTTACAACAAAACTCATTTGATGATGTAGATACATACTGCAGCCCTGAAAAGCAATTCAAACTTATGAAATTACTAGTTGACTTTTACAACCAAGGACAACAAGCACTAAAAGATGGTGCAGCATTAGCAGACATTCGTGCAATGCCAGTAATTGCCTCTTTACTTAAAGCAAGAATGGAAATAAAAGATGATGAAATGGATAAACTAGAAAAAGTACAAAACGATATGGTTGAACAATTCAAAAATGTTACAGGAGTTAAGGTTTCAAATTGAGTTCACAAGGTGGAGTACAATACAGCAAGATTGCAGAAATCAAAGGACCATTAGTAATTGTTGATGGTGTTGAAAATGCAGCATTTGATGAACTAGTTGAAATTGAAACAAATGATGGTGAAAAGCGCCTTGGTAAAGTACTAGAAGTTGGAAATGGAAAAGCAATAGTTCAGGTCTTTGAGGGCACAACTGGTCTTTCTGTTTCTGGAACAAATGCAAAGTTTGTTGGAAAAGTAATGGAAATGCCAGTTTCTGAACAAGTTCTAGGTAGAGTTTTTGATGGACTTGGTAGACCTAAAGATGGATTACCAGATCCTGTTGCATCATCATTTTTAGATATTAATGGTGCTCCAATGAATCCAGAACAAAGAGAATATCCAAAAGACTTCATTCAGACTGGTGTATCAGTTATTGATGGAATGCTTACTCTGGTAAGAGGTCAAAAATTACCAATATTTTCTGGATCTGGAATGTCACATAATATTTTAGCAGCACAAATTGCACGACAAGCATCTGTTGTTGGAACAAGCGACGAATTTGCAGTAGTCTTTGCAGCAATTGGTGTACAGTATAGTGAGGCAGAATATTTTAGAAGAAGTCTTGAAGAATCTGGTGCACTAAAAAGAAGTGTACTTTTCTTAAATCTGGCTGACGATCCTGCAATTGAGAGAATTATTACTCCTCGTGTAGCCTTGACAGTAGCAGAATATCTTGCATATGACCTTGGAATGCACGTACTTGTAATACTAACAGATATGACAAATTATGCCGAGGCACTGCGTGAGATTAGTGCTGCAAGAGAAGAGGTACCTGGCAGGAAAGGCTATCCAGGATATTTGTATACTGATCTTTCAACAATTTATGAGAGAGCAGGAAGACTAAGAGGAAAGAACGGAAGTGTAACACAAATGCCAATTTTATCAATGCCATCAGATGACATTACCCATCCAATTCCAGATCTTACTGGTTACATCACAGAAGGACAAATTGTTCTTGGAAGAGATTTGTTTAGACAAGGAGTTTATCCACCAGTTAACATTTTGATGAGTCTTAGTAGAATCATGAAAGACGGAATTGGTGAGGGAAGAACACGTGCAGACCACCAAGAAATTTCAAATCAAAATTATGATGCATATTCTAGAGCACAGGAAGTCAGAGCACTTGCAGGAATTGTAGGAAAGGCAGGACTTACTGATGTTGACCTAAATTATATGAATTTTGGTGATGAATTTGAGAACAAATTCCTAACACAGGAAATTGACGAGAATCGAACAATTGAAGAGACATTATCATTACAATGGAATACTATTTCAAATCTACCTAAAAACGAGCTTACTAAGGTAAAAGACAAATTCATAGAACAATACTACAAGGAGTAAAAATACTAAATGTCATTTGGGCAAAATGTTGTTGCAACAAAGATTGAGTTATTCAAGTATAAACGCTCAACACAAGTTGCAACAATGGTTCAGAAAATTCTAGATGATAAGCGAAAAGTATTACTAAAAAATATTGAAGAAATGATTACCGAGGCCCAAAAGACAAGAGGAGGCATTTGGGATCCTTTGCAAGATATTTATCAATCAGTTAACGAGTCATATTTATCACTTGGAGTTTCAACTGTGGATTCTGTGGCACAAACAACTCCAGCAGTTATGGAAGTTGAATCTGGAATAAAACGAGTAGTAGATGTAACAATTCCTATACTCAGCGTTACTGAAAAAGATACTAAAACAATGCCATACGGATTTGCTGATACAAATTCATCAATTGATCGCGGTGCCAAACAAATCAAAGAACTTCTTCCAAAAATTTGTAAGGCTGCTGAATTTGAAAACTCGATTTTTAGCCTCGCAAAAGCACTTGAAAAGACCCAAAAGTTACTAAATGCACTAGAAAATATTATAATTCCTCAATATACGCAGAGGGTTAGATACATTTTGGCAACGCTTGAGGAAAGGGAAAGAGAAGAATTCGCAAGATTAAAAAAAGTGAAGGCATCAATGGAGAAGAGGCAATAATGGCAAAAGATGAAATCAAGAAACTATTAGAACAGTCTAAAAAGGTTTTAGAAAAAGAACATGATGATTTTTCTAAAAGTATTAAAAAAGACTTTGAAGGATTTAAAAAGAAAACTTTAGATCAGATCTAAAGAAAATAACTGTTGGTTTAAATATAGTCTGAAAAAAGCAAAAAATGAAAATGAAAATACTTCCAATTTTACTTGTTGCAACACTTGCAATATCAATCTCAGGTTTGACAAGTGTAGCATATGCACAAGAAGATGCCGGAGCATTAGGAATGTCTGACGGCTCGAAACTTATCGGTGCTGGTCTTGCATTTGGACTTGCAGCAATGGGTGCTGGAATTGGTTTAGGTTATGTTGGTTCTGCAGGTTTAGCAGTTATCACTGAAAATCCTGCATTGCAATCTAAAGTATTCATCTTTATCGGAATGGTAGAATCAATTGCTATTTACGGTATTGTCATGATGTTTATTATTCTAGGACAGTAGACATAACAAATTTTTACTTGATCGCAAAATTCTAAAATTTTTCCAAATAGAGAGTATAACGCCACATATTTTTAAATTTTTCAGAGATGATCAATGCTATAAACACCAATAATCTTTACTAAGGCATGTTTGCGTTATCAAAAACATCTAGATTAACTCTAGGTGTTTTGGGTGGTGCAGTTTTACTATTTGCATTTATGTCACCAGGAAATGTATTTGGTGCAGAAGAGGCCACCGGTGGAACCGATCTGACAAAACCCATTTTATCATTAGCTGCAGCAATAGCAATAGCTGGTGGATTAATTGGAACTGGTAATGCACAGCAAGGTATAGGTGCTGCTGGTATGGGCATTATAGCAGAAAAGCCAGAAAAATTCGGTCAGGTATTATTTTTCTTCGTAATTCCAGAAACACTTTGGATCATTGGTTTCGTCTTAGGAATAATTCTTCTACTTGGTATATTGTAGGGAGATATTCCATGAGCATTGAATCTTTCATCAGAGAGATTGAAGGTAGGAAAAAAACTGAGATAGAGTCTTTGGAAAATGAATTTAATTCTAAAACTGCTGAGATAGAGACAAAAAAGAATGCCACACTTCAGGAGATTTCTGAAAATTATGAAAAGGAATCAAAAATAAGATCAGAAAGAGAATCTGCTAGAATTATTGAAAGTGGAAAACTTGAAGCCAAGAAAATCTTGTTTGACGCAATTAACAAAAACCTAGATTCAACATTCAACATAATAAAACAAGACCTTACAAAATACACAAAAAATTCGGAATACAAATCTGTAGTAGAAAAGATGGTTAAAACTTGCCAAAAAAAACTAGGTAACAAAATCACAGTTCACTGTAAAGAAGAGGATAAATCACTTTTCAATTTTCCAGATATTACAGTAGGCTCATCAATACAAACCATAGGAGGAATAATTGCTGATAACAATGATGGAACAAAAGAACTAGATCTGACATTTGAGGAATTATTACGAACTAACGAAGATGAGATAAAATCTTCAATACTGGAGAAGATTCTATAATGGGCACATCACAATATTCATCTTCATTTGGAAGACTACAATCAATTTCCATTAGTTTTCTTTCTGAAGAGTTTGTGTTGAATCTTCTAAAAGCTAATGATGTAAATGACATGGTTAAACAATTAGAATCTACATGGTATGGTTCAGAAATAAAAAACTCAGCATCAGTTTACAAAGAAGCAGAACTTTTAGAAGTGGCAATAAATCGTCATCTTGTTGAGACAAACAGAGTTATTTCAGAAGCAACACCATTTGGTGGAAAAAATGCAATACGAGCTTATCTTTCAAAATGGGATCTCTACAATATTGAATTAATTCTTTCTTCAAAGGCAATGGGAAGAGAGATTACAGAAACAGAATCATTACTGGTTTCAAGCAGAAATGTTCCTGCAGGAGTAGCAGCAGGCAATATATCACATGATGAAATTAAGATCATTCTTTCTGAGACAACCGTTGATGGTGTTGTAAACAAACTAACAAAATATGATTATGGAGTAATTTTGATGAAGTATCTAGATGATTTCCAAAAAACTGGAGACTTGGGACCAATGATGTCTGCCTTACACGAATCTTATTATCAAAATTTACTTGAATCAATCAAGTTCTTTCAAGGTGATGAAGGATCCATTAGAGAATTAATTCGTGCTGAAATAGATAAGAAAAACATTCTGAATATTTTGAAAGCAAAAGAATCAAACTTGGAGAAGGACATTCTCACAAAACATCTTATTGAAAATGGAAGGATTTCCTCAAAAGAATTACTTGATACATACGAATCTAAGGATGTCACTGAAATTGTATCAAGACTTGATTCTTATTTCAAACTAACTGAGACAGTTGAACAATACAAGACTTCAAACAACTTGATTGATTTTGAAATAGGACTAACAAAGTTGATCTTTGAAAATTATGTTAAGAAATTAAGAAACATTGCATTATCAGTTGGAAATATCTTCTATTTTATTTACAGAGCAGAGATAGAACATGAAAATCTGAAAAGGATAGCTTATGGAAGAAGATATGATCTTTCAATTGATAAAATTAAGGAGATGTTGTTAATTTGAGTCAACAAGATTCCCAGCAAAAATCCGATGCGAATGGAAGACTAGCTGTGGTAGGAGATCGTGAGTTAGTAATTGGATATCGTCTTATTGGAATTGATGATACATTTATTGTTAGCAATGAAGAAGATGCCAGTAAAAAAATTCAAGAATTGTATTCATCTGGTGAGTTTGGATTAATTATTGCAAGTAATTCAATGCGTGCAAAGCTTTCATCAAAATTCTTATCTGAGATAGAAGAATCTATTGAACCGTTGGTTTTGTTTATGCCATCACAACAAGAAGCTACTGAAGAAGATGAAGAGTCAATTGCTGCACTGGCAAAACGAGTTCTAGGAATTAGTATAGAGGTTAACTGATTTGGCTGACGGTATTGTTGCAAGAATTTCTGGTCCTGTTGCTGTAGCTAAAGATCTAGAAGGTGCAGATATGTTTGATGTCGTACGCATTGGAGAAATGGGTCTTGTCGGTGAAATCATTAGATTAGAAGGAAATACAGCACAAATTCAGGTATACGAAGATACAACTGGTCTAAAACCAGGTGAAAAGGTGGTTAATACTAAAAGACCACTTTCCATGCAACTTGGCCCTGGACTCTTAAAATCAATTTATGATGGAATTCAAAGGCCGTTAGATGTTCTAGCAGCAGATAGTGGAGATTTCATAAGTAGAGGAAAAGTTGTCCCTGCATTAGATCAAACTAAAAAATGGGATTTCATCCCAGTAAAGAAAAATGGAGATCAAGTTTCCCCTGGTGAAATAATTGGCGAAGTTCAAGAGACTCCATTAATTAAACACAAAATTATGATTCCATACAACGTTTCTGGTACACTGGGTGATATTTCTGAAGGTCAATTTACTGTAAACGATAATGTTGCAACAGTAAAAAATGGCAAGACAACCGACATTGGCTTATCAAGTTGGTGGACTGTAAGAACACCAAGACCAGTTTTGAGAAAACTTGCACCTGATCAACCATTACTTACTGGTCAGAGAGTTCTTGATACATTTTTCCCTGTTGCCAAAGGTGGTTCTGCTGCAATTCCAGGTCCTTTTGGAAGTGGAAAGACAGTAACACAACAGCAACTTGCAAAATGGGCAGATAGTGAGATTATTGTTTACATTGGTTGTGGAGAAAGAGGAAACGAAATGTGTGATGTTTTATCATCATTTCCTAAACTTGAAGATCCAAAATCAAAACGTCCTTTGATGGAACGAACAATTCTTGTTGCAAATACTTCAAACATGCCAGTAGCTGCAAGAGAGGCAAGCATCTACACTGGAATCACAATGGGTGAATATTATCGTGATATGGGATATGGTGTAGCATTAATGGCTGACAGTACTTCAAGATGGGCTGAAGCATTAAGAGAAATTTCTGGAAGACTGGAAGAAATGCCTGGTGAAGAAGGATACCCAGCATATCTTGGCAGAAGGCTAGCAGAATTCTATGAAAGAGGAGGCAGAAGTATTGTAGTTTCTCCTGAAGAACGACAAGGCTCTTTATCATTAGTAGGCGCAGTTTCTCCACCTGGTGGAGACTTTTCAGAACCAGTTTCACAAAATACACTTAGAGTAACGCGTGTATTCTGGGGACTAGATGCTAGTTTAGCAAATAGAAGACATTTTCCATCAATTAACTGGCTAACAAGTTATTCTTTGTATATGGATGACATGGCAGATTGGTACAAAACAAATGTCTCAAAAGATTGGATTGATCTACGAAAAGAAGCACTAGAAATTTTACAGAAAGAATCTGAACTACAAGAAATTGTGCAACTTGTTGGATATGACGCATTACCAGAACCAGAAAAAGGAATTTTAGATACAGCACGTTCAATACGTGAAGATTACTTACAACAAAGTGCATTTGATGAAGTTGATACTTACACATCAATAGGAAAACAGCACAAGATGTTATCTACCATTTTAGAATTTGGTAAGAAAGAGGCTGATGTAATTGGTAAAGGTTCTACATCTGCAAAAGTGGGTGCACTTGAATCAAGAGGAATGATACCAAAAATGAAATGGACAAAAGAAGAAGAATTAGATAAACTATTAGATGATATTAACAATAAAATGAAACAAGAATTTGATTCACTTGCAGAGGAGACTTCAAACTAATGTCAAACATCTCATTCAAAACACTAGACAAAATTGCCGGTCCATTGATCTTTGTCAAAGGAGTTGAAAATGCATCTTATGGTGAAATGGTTGAAATAAAATTAGAGAACGGAGAAAGACGACAAGGACAAGTATTAGATACAAGTCAAGGTCTTGCCATAGTACAGGTATTCGGTCAAACTTTGGGTCTTAATACTACTAGCACATCAACAACATTCCTTGGTGAAACTGCAACACTTGCAGTATCTGACGAAATGCTTGGAAGAGTCTTTGATGGACTTGGAAATCCAAGAGATAATGGACCAAAAATTGTTTCAAAAGAAAAATTTGATCTAGTGGGTTCTGGTATTAATCCATACTCTAGAGAAGAACCAGCAGAATTCATTCAGACAGGCATGTCAAATATTGATGGAATGAACACGCTTGTAAGAGGTCAAAAACTACCAATTTTTTCAGCTTCTGGTCTACCACATAATCAACTCGCATCACAAATTGCAAGACAAGCCCAAGTCCTTGGCACAGAAGAAAACTTTTCTGTAGTATTTGCAGCAATTGGAATTACAAGTGAGGAATCCAATTATTTCATTAAACAATTCGAAGAAAGTGGTTCACTAGAAAGAACTGCATTGTTTCTTAATCTATCTTCTGATCCTTCAATGGAACGTATACTTACACCCAGACTTGCATTAACTACTGCAGAGTTTCTTGCATATGAACGTGAACAACATGTCTTGGTAATTCTAACAGACATGACAAACTATTGTGAAGCATTAAGAGAAATTTCCGCAGCACGTGAAGAAGTTCCAGGAAGAAGAGGTTACCCAGGTTATCTTTATACAGATTTGGCTTCAATTTATGAGCGTGCAGGGAAAATTAAGGGAAGAAAAGGTTCAGTAACACAATTACCTATACTTACAATGCCTGCTGATGATATTACACATCCAATTCCTGATCTTACTGGTTATATTACTGAGGGTCAAATTGTAATGAACAGGGAACTACATAGAGCAAACGTTCAACCACCTGTTGATGTTCTGACAAGTTTGTCACGTTTGATGAATCAAGGTATTGGGGAAGGTAGAACAAGAGAAGATCACAGACAACTTGCAGATCAACTTTATGCTGCATATGCACAAGGTAAAGATGCTAGAGCACTTGCCGCTATTGTTGGTGAAGGTGCACTAAGTGATCTAGATAGAAAATTCCTTGGAGTTGCAAATAACTTTGAGAAAAGATTTGTTCATCAGGGACCTAATGAGAACCGTTCCATTGAAGAAACACTTTCAATTGGTTGGGAATTATTAGCAGGTCTTTCAGAAACAGAATTAACTCGTATCAAACCAGAATTTATTGCTAAATATGCAAAAAAATCAAACTCGGGAGATTCCAGTAAATCTGAATAGGTGATCTGAACTGCCATCAAATGCTGATATCCGTCCAACCCGTTTAGAATATTTACGAACAAAAAAACGAATCAAAATTGCAAAAAAAGGACTCAAGCTGTTAAAACTAAAACGTCAGGCTCTGATTCTTGAATTTTTTAACATTAGTAAGGCATCATCTAGATTGCGAGGTGAACTGAATACAGAACTAATCAAAGGCTATCAAAGTATCAGAATGGCAGAAATGCTTGATGGAGAGATGAGACTGGAAAACGAAGCAATGAAAATTCCTCAATTAAAGAAACTATCAATCACACCAAAAAATGTCATGGGAGTTAAAATTCCAAGATTAGAGGGTGGAAGAAGGGAAGAGGCTCTAACTGATTACTTGTTAGAAATTCCTGTTTCCATAAGTGAAGCAATGAAAGCATTTCAAGAAGTGCATAAAATAGTATTAGATGTTGCAGAAAAAGAAACAACTCTACGAAAATTACTCTATGAAATAGACAAAACAAAACGAAAGGCGAATGCTATTGAAAATGTGTTTATTCCAAGACTTGAATCAGCTGTGAAATTTATCACATTTAGACTAGAAGAAATGGAGCGAGATACATTTGCAATGTTAAAAACTGTTAAACGTAAGATGAGTGAAAGAGAAGAAAACTTGGAGGCTGAAATAATTGCAAACTGACTTTAAAAATCCACAACAAAAAAAATTTTATTACATTAAGAGAATGATGAAGATGATTAACATAGGCGCTGCTGTAGTTTTAGGAGTGTATTTCATTAACAATTATTTAGGGGGATTTTAGAGTTGGAAAGCCAAGAACAATATCTGCAATCAATAAAAAAAATTAAAGAGGTAGAAAATAAAACAGAAAAAGAAATAGAGAACTACAAAAAAGAATCTGAATCAAAAATTAAAAATTTGGAATCTAAATTAGAAGATTCAATTTCAGACGCAAAGGCAAAAGGTGAAACTCTAATCGATTCAAGTATTGAAAAAGCACGAGAGACAGCCAACTCTGAAACTAACAAACTTATTGAAGATGCAAAGGCAAAAGCTGAAAATATTACTTCAGAAGTGCATGCACAGAATAATCAGGAAATAATTGACATTTTATTAAAAGGTGTACAATAATGGTTTTAAAACCTGTACCAATGGAGAAGATAGCCATTATAGGTTTAAGAAAAAATAGACAATCTGTAATTTCAATTTTACACGATCTTGAAGTGTTACAGATAGAACCATTATCAAAAGATGCATCCTCACATCTAAGAAATGAGCGTGATAATGAACTATCTAGGCAAGTATCTGATCAGCTATTACGGATAAAGGCACTATTAACAGTAGTTCCATCCATTCCTGTTGAATCTCACAAAGGCTTTGATACAATAAATAATGTTATCAAGTTTGCAGATTCAATCAAAATCGATGAAGATGTTTCATTACTTGAAATAGAAAAAGAATCAATTCTAACAAAAATCAGGGAAACTGAAAACAACATAAAACTTGTTGAGAGATTTAATTTCTTCCCTGAAAACCTTAACATATTACAAATAAGAAATACAAATTCTTACTTTGGCAGTATAGACTCAAAAAAGTTTGAAGAATTTAAGAAAGAAATAATGGAGCATAGTAATGACATTTTCTTTTATGCAAAAGATGACAAGAAAATATCTAATTTTGTTATTACTGTTTTTCCAAATATTTCACCACAAGATTTTGCAAACATTATCCAAAAACATAATGCAAAAATTGAACCTGTACCAAACTTAGAGGGAACCCCAACAGAAATTACAAATAAAGAGAAATCTAATCTTACAGAATTAAACCAAAAATTAAAAGATATTGATGTTAAACTAATGAAAATTTCTGAGAAGCATTATGTAGACCTGATAGTAGCTGAAGAGCAATTACAAATAGAAAACAAAAAACTTGAAGTAATTGCTACACTAGGTGTTACTACAGATTCATTTGCAATAGAAGGATGGGCCCCTAAGAAGAAAATAGAACAGATTGAATCAACATTGAAAAAATCTGATAGTGGAATCTCAATTTTTAAAATGAAAACAGAGGAAGAGGAACATCCACCAACATTATTTCATAATCCAAAATGGTATAGATTATTTGAATCGTTCATACGATTCTACTCATATCCAAAAGGTAACGAATTTGATCCTACACTTATCTTTGCATTAGTTTTCCCAGTGTTTTATGGATTAATGATTGGTGATACAGGTTATTGTCTTGTAATACTTCTTGTTTGTGTTTGGGTTATCAGACGTATTCAGTACAAATCAAGAATTAACATCATGCCAAAACCGCTGAAAGAGTTTGGGCTGTTGATTTTACGTGAAAGACAGATGCTTAAACTTGCAAAATCCATGATTCCAGGTTGTGTTGTTGGAATAGTTCTAGGCGTGATATTTGATTTGCACTTTGGTTTCCATCTAAATGGATATGTCTTTGATGCTCTTGCAACTGTGGGAATTAGTGGTTCATGGGTTCCAGAAGCTGGTGAATTATTAAACAGACCTTCACAAGCATTTCTAGACCCAGTTCACAATGCTGGACAACTTCTACTATGGAGTGGGTATATTGGAGTTGGTATGGTCTCTTTGGGTTTGATTTTTGGAATATTGAACGCCATACGAGAAGGTGAAAAACGTGAAGCTATTGGAAAGATGGGTTGGTTGTTGTTTGGTTGGGGTGTTGTTACATTTGGTTTAGCAATAATTCGTGGTGAAGGTATGAATCCAATGGAAAATCCGATGGGATTCATGTACTTTGGATTACTATTTGGAGGAATTGGATTGATGTTTGTTGGTGAGGGTATAAGAGCACTGATGGAATTACCAACAATAGTAAGTCACATACTTTCCTATACAAGACTAATTGGAATTCTATTAGCGTCAGTAATTCTTGCACATACTATAGATTTTATCTTCCTAAAAGCATTGAATATTTCATTGCCGTTTATCATTCTTGGAACATTCATACTAATAGTAGGACATCTGTTTAATACAATAATTGGTGTATTTGAACCAGGAATACAGGGAGCAAGACTGATCTATGTTGAATTCTTTTCAAAATTCTATCGTGGAAATGGAAGAAAATTCCAACCCTTTGGGTCTGAACGTAAATTTACAAAAGAACAATATCAGTTTGAACAACCAAATCCAGTAAAAAAGAAAAAAAGTTGACTTCGATTTAATTTTAAAAATATACTAATTTTTATTCTGATATTTTATTTTACTTACATCCAATAACCTACTGCAATATCTGCACTTTAGTATTAGAGTTTCTTTATCCATTACATCCATAATTGATTGTATGTGTTCATTACTGTTTGTCACACAATCAGGGTTGGAGCATCTAAAAATTCTATCAATTTCATTTGGTAAAGAAACACGTCGTTTTTCGACGAGTTTGTAATCTTTGATGATATTAACAGTTGATGCTGGTGCAATTACTGCAAGTTTGTTTGTATCATCATCTTCAAGGAATCTCCCTTCAAC
>Ga0208764_10001211_pt1 | contig 16820 bp, 15 predicted proteins | sample ETNtaG_18_FD_185762 | JGI IMG/M metagenome (GOLD analysis project Ga0208764, IMG submission 185762) | Marine microbial and viral communities from oxygen minimum zone, Eastern Pacific Ocean - ETNP201302SV91 (SPAdes) (version 2) | ecosystem: Environmental > Aquatic > Marine > Oceanic ... | reverse complement strand
AGCTGGTCTTTCCTACCGCTGTTGGGCCTATTATTGTAATTAGTTGTTTAGTCATCTATTTTACAAAGTTTTGAATATTATCCCCTTTGTCTAAATTTATTAGGATTTTAAATAGTTCTAGAGTAGCCAACGCATCGCCATCAGCTCTATGTCTATTTTTAATTTTTATACCTAGACTATCAGCTAATTTTCCCAAACTATATGAATCTTCATTGGGAATAAGTTCTTTAGATACTTCTATAGTGCATAATGTTTTTCTACTATAGTTTATGCCAATATTTTTAAATTCATTTTTTAACATTCTATAATCAAAGTCTGCATTATGAGCTACCAGAATACAGTTATTAGTTATTTCATTAATTTTTTTTGAAATAGTAATAAATTTAGGGGCATTCTTTAGCATTTTTTTATTTATTCCTGTTAGATTTTGAACAAATGGTTGAATTTCTTTTTTTGAATGTACCAATGTATGAAGATGATCAGTTAATACATTGTTTTCTAATCTATAAATAGCTATTTCGGTAATCTTTTCTTGATTGAATTTACCACCTGTAGTTTCTATATCTATTATTGCGTATATAATAAAGTATTTTAATTTCTTGAGCCAAAAATAGAGCTACCTAATCTGATCATATTGCTTCCGTTTTCAATTGCTAGTTTATAATCATCACTCATTCCCATTGATAAAATTTTCATAGTTGAATAAGATTTAGAAAGTTCTTTAAAGAACGTGTTTAAAAAACTAAATTCCTTTTTAAGAATTTCTTGATTATTTGTAAAACTAGCCATTCCCATTAATCCTACGATCGAAACATTTTTTAATTCTTTAAATACCTGAGAATCTAACATGTTTTTTACTTCTTCTTTAGACATCCCAAATTTTGTTTCTTCAGAGGCAATTTTAACTTGAATTAAACAATTAATAGTTAAATTGTATTTAAGCGCCTGACGATTAATTTCTTTTAATAATTTAATGTTATCTACACTATGAATGAGTTTTACAAAGCCAGCTATATATTTTACTTTATTTCTTTGTAAGTGTCCAATCATATGCCATTCAATATCTTTTGGTAATACTTCATGTTTTGCTGATAGTTCTTGAACTTTATTTTCACCAAAAACTCTTTGCCCATTATTATAAGCTTCCATTATCTGCTGATTGGATTTTGTTTTAGAAACAGCAACTAATTTTACTGAATCTTCAAGAGAATTATTGAGATTACTTAAATTTTTACTAATACTCATTTAATGCTTTTATTGAAATTGTTTAGCAACTATTTGCGCTTTTTTACCATTAGAATAATCGTAAAAACCTTCACCAGATTTAACACCTAATTTTCCAGACTTAACCATATTTTTTAGTAAATCTGATGGTGCATATTTTATGTCTTTTAGTCCTTCATGCATAACTTCAAGTATTGAAACACATACATCAAGTCCTATAAAATCTGCTAATTGAAGGGGGCCCATAGGATGTCCCATTCCTATTTTCATTATGCTATCAATATTTTGGACTTTAGCAACACCAGTATGCAATGCTTCAATTGCTTCATTTATCATAGGCAGTAAAATTCTATTTGCAATAAAGCCAGGGTAATCATTCACTTCAATAGCAATCTTTTTAATTTTTTCTGACAGTTCTATTATAGTATTCGTGGTCTGATCACTTGTTTTACGCCCTCTAATAACTTCAACTAATTTCATAATAGGTACAGGGTTCATGAAATGCATTCCTATAACTTTATCTTCTCTATTTGTAGCCGCTGCTATTTCTGTTATTGATATTGATGACGTATTTGTAGCAAGTATAGTTTCTGAAGAACATAATTGATCTAACTCTTGGAAAATCTTTAACTTTATTTCAATATTTTCAGTAACAGCTTCAATGACAAGTTTAGATGATTTTGCATCTGCTATATTAGTTGATGTTGAAAGATTGTCAAGAAATAACAATTTTTGATCCTCTGATATAACATCTTTTTTAATCATTCTGTCAAGATTAATAGAGATAGTGCCTATTGCTTTTGATAATGAATCTAAATTTAGATCAATTAGATTCACTTTGTAATTGTTCATTGCAAAAACTTGAGCAATTCCATTACCCATAGTTCCTGCTCCAATAATTGATATTTTTTCCATTAATTAGTTATTAAAACATTTTATTATTTCTAGCGCAATTTTTAATGCTTTTTGACCATCTACTAGTGAGACAGTCGGGGTGAGATTCTTCTCTATAGAATCAGCTAAGCTCTCCAGTTCACTTAATATAGCATTAGAATCTGAAATTACGCTTTTATCAATACTCACCTGTTTTTTTATCCCTTCAGCATTTTCTAAAATTAACCCATTTTCAGGATCTCCATCAGAAAAATTATTCATCATAACAACTTCACAATTCTTTTTGTGGAAGTCTATTGAAATATATTTATTTTTTTCAAATACCCTGAATTTTCTCATATTTTTCAATGAAATTCTGCTAGCAGTTAAATTAGCAACACATCCATTAGCAAATTCAATTCTTGCATTTGCAATGTCAGGAGACTTGCTAATAACAGATATTCCATTTGAAGATATATTAGTTATTTCAGACTTAACTAAATCTAGAATTATATCTATATCATGAATCATTAGATCAAGTATTACCGGCACATCAGTTCCTCTAGGATTAAATTGAGCTAATCTATGAGTTTCAATAAACATTGGATTGCTTATTTTTTCTTTTGCATATAAATACGCAGGATTGAATCTTTCAACGTGCCCAACCTGACCTTTGAGATTATTATTTTTAGCAAGACTAATCATTTGATTTGCTTCCTCTAAATTATTTGTTATTGGTTTTTCAACAAAGATGTGTTTTTTATTAGATAAAGCTTTAGATGCATACTGAAAATGAGATGGAGTAGGAGTTACTATATCAACAACATCAACAGCATCTATTAATTCTTCAAATGAATTATAATAAGCACAAGAAAGTTCTTTTGAAACTATTTTAGAAACAGAAGAGTTATTGTCATAAAAACCTATTAGATTGTACCTTTTAGATTCTTTAAGAAGTCTAATATGAATTTTTCCTAGATGACCAGCACCAATTACTCCTATTTTTAACATAGATTGTTTTTGCAAATTTAATATATTTAAGATCAAATAATAGTTATAAATTTATTGATATTTATAAACTTACATTTAACTATAAGCATTGAATGATTCATTTAAACATAAAGGACTAAGAAATCGATTAGTAGAAACAATAAAATCTAAAGGGATTAATGATGAAAAAGTCCTTTATGCAATTGGCAATGTTCCAAGACATTTATTTATGGATTCTGGTTTTATTGATCATGCATATCAAGATAAAGCATTTCCTATATCTGCTAATCAAACCATATCTCAGCCATTTACTGTAGCTTTCCAGACAGAATTACTCAAATTAAAAAAGGGTGATAAAGTTTTAGAAGTTGGAACTGGAAGTGGATACCAGGCTGCAGTGCTTTGTGAATTGGGAGTTAATGTGTATACTATAGAAAGACAAGGGGAACTATATAAAAAGGTTGTCAATTTCCTGCCTTCAATAAACTATTATCCAAAAAAAATAATTTATGGTGATGGATACAGAGGGTTAGAAGAAGAATCTCCATTTGATTCAATTATTGTTACTGCAGGAGCACCATTTGTTCCAGAACCATTATTAAATCAGCTCAAGATAGGTGGGAGATTAGTTATTCCTCTTGGGGAAAATATTCAGATTATGACACTGTATGTTAAGATTTCAGATGATAATTTTGATATAAAAGAGTATGGTGAGTTTCAATTTGTGCCACTTTTAAAAGAAAAAGAATAGATTATTTTTGATTTTTAATTTTTTTTAACCTGTCTAATGCCTTTTTATTATCTCTATCTTTAATTGTTTCTCTCTTGTCATAAAGTTTTTTTCCTTTTGCTAATGAGATTTCAATTTTAGCTAATCCTTTTTCATTTATAAATAATTTTAAAGGGATAATTGTGTTACTAGAATTTATTATTTCTTTCTGAAGTTTTTTTAACTCCTTTTTATTAAGTAATAATTTTCTTTGTTTTTTTGGGTTATATACTTCAACGGTGCTGTGTGAATATTTTTCAATATTCATATTTAAAATATATAATTCTCCTTTGTCGTCAAATTTGCAGAAACTTTCTGATATACTTGCCCTACCTTGTCTAATAGACTTAATCTCTGAGCCATTTAGGACAATTCCAGCAACATATTTTGAAAGTAATTCATAGTTGAATTTAGCTTTTCTATTCTTTATGTTGATCTTACTGCTCATTTTTAAGTGTTAATAAATATTAATTCAAATTTCAAAAATTCTCTTAATTAAAATATTCTATTGATTATTTTTGACTTATAAATTTAATTTAGTAAAAATATGCAAAAAGATCTTGAAATTTTCAATTTAATTGATCAAGAAAAATCTCGTCAAATTGAAGGAATTGAGTTAATTGCATCTGAGAACTTTATAAGTGATCAGGTTTTAAAAGCAACAGGTTCAGTACTAACTAATAAATATGCAGAAGGTTATCCTGGAAAAAGATACTATGGTGGCTGTGCAGTTGTTGACGAAATTGAAACTTTAGCAATTGAGAGAGCTAAGGAATTATTCGGTGCTGCTTGGGCAAATGTCCAACCACATTCAGGAAGTCAAGCTAACTCTGCTGTATATTTTGCTTGTTTAAACGTTGGCGATAAAATATTAGGTTTTGATTTATCGCATGGAGGACACCTTACTCACGGCTCTTCAGTTAATTTTTCTGGTAAATTATATAAACCAGTTTTCTATGGTGTAGACAAACAAACAGGTAGGTTAGACTATGATTTAATTATGGATATAGCCCAAAAAGAAAGACCTAAATTGATTATTGCTGGAGCTTCTGCTTATTCAAGAGACATAGACTATAAGAAATTTAGGCAAATAGCAGACAGCGTTAATGCTTTATTATTGGCTGACATATCTCATCCCTCAGGTTTAATAGCTAAAGGAATACTTAATGATCCTTTACCATATTGCCATATAGTTACTACAACTACTCATAAAACATTAAGAGGCCCAAGAGGCGGGTTAATTATGATGGGTGAAGATTTTGATAATCCTTTTGGAATTAAACTTAAAAATGGATCATTGAAAAAAATGTCATCATTATTAGATTCGGCAATTTTTCCTGGAAATCAAGGAGGCCCTTTAGAACATGTTATTGCAGCTAAAGCAATAGCTTTTGGTGAGGCTTTAACAGATGAATACATGTATTATATACTTCAAGTAAAAAAGAATGCAGATGCAATGGCTAAGGCTTTTGTAGATAGGGGATATAATATTATTTCTGGAGGAACTGATAATCATATGATGCTTATAGATTTAAGAAATAAAAATATAACAGGGAAGGAGGCTGAAAGAATTTTAGGTCAGGCGGAGATAACTGTTAATAAAAATATGGTTCCGTTTGATGATAAATCTCCTTTTATTACTTCAGGAATTAGAGTTGGTACAGCAGCAGTTACCACAAGAGGTTTAGTTGAAGATGATATGGTTAAGATAGTAGAATATATTGACAAGTCCATTATAAATAAGGCTAATGAGAATATGCTTAGTGAAATTGCAGTTTCTGTTAAAAAAATGATGAAGGATAGGCCATTATTCAAGTCTTAATCATCCTGAATTATATGCTGATATGCGCCTAAATCTGGATTGTTAGTTCTATCTACATTAAGTAAATCAAAAGGAACTATAGCTGAATAAACCTGATTACCTTGATTTATTGCTGCAGAGTTAACACCTATAATCATATTGTTTTCATATGGGTCTAAAAAATATGGATCTTCATTTAATATTAAGTTTTCAAAATGTTCTTGATTTCCAAAATCATAAATAGCTGTGTTAAAGCTGTTATTTATATCTGAAAATTTCAGCAAGCAGTTACTAAATTTGTAGTCCAGAGTTGAGTCATCTAGCTGTTCAACAAGTAATTCAATATTTTGACTACCATATATTATGCAATTATTAAAATATGCCTCTAAAACATCATTATTTAATGTATTACCTTCAGAATCAATTAAATAATTATTAAGTAAAAGCGCTGGAAATTGCCTAAATCCAGAATTCCAATAGTTAGTAATTGTAGAATGTGTAAAATTATACTTTCCGCCATATGTTGCAGCAAATGATGATTGGCCAGAATTATTTATAACTATATTTTCTGCTTTAATAGAAGATCCTTTGGCTAGAATACCAAAATTACTTGAGTTGTAAATTTTGCTATTTTTTATAAGCAGTTTTTCTTGATTTTCTTGAAAATCACCACTGAGGTAAAGTCCAATAGAACTATTTTTTATTGTTGTGTAATTAATCTCATTATTAACACTTCCATCAAACAACCAAATTGTTCCCCATTGACCTGGTACATCTTCAAATATTGGTTCAAGTCTGTCTCCTTCAAAAATTACTTCATTTTCTAATGCTTCTTGATCTAAACTAAATTCACCATTTATTTTTATTGACGCACCATTAGTAACAATTAACCCTGAGTTTGCATGGAAATGAATTCTAGATCCTGGATTAATTGTTAGTAGTTCATTCTCAGGAACAGCAGCATATCCATAGATTACATATGGTCTTTCAGAAGTGAAATTTAATTCATCTATATTAAGAAATCTACCTTCTATATCTGTTTCATCATTAGCTCCATCGCCGTCTATATCAAAACTTAAGGTTTCAATAATATACTCATTTGTCTGATTGTCTAAATATCTTTGAGGATAGATAAAAACAGCATCCTTTACTAATGTTACAAGATCTACTTTTTGTTGATTTTCACCACTATTAAATTGAATATGATCAGTATAAAGAAACTGAGTGCTTTGATCTGATAAATCTTCAATATCTACAGTTGTCTCGATAAAAATATATAGACTATCATTAGCTAGAAGTTCAATATTTTCAAAATATTTTCCTGCACTAGAATCAGAGCCGTAAATGCCATCAACATTCAGTCTATAATAGGAATTTTCTCCATTTCCTAAGTTAATGTTCGGAATTAAAATGTTATCATTGGAATTATTATAAACTTTTAAGTTATAGGTGCTAGACCCTATATTTGTAAATACTGTATCTAAGTATACTGTATCTTTTGAAAATGATAAATTTCCAGAACTTATTTCAAAATCAAAATCATTGTCACAGCTACTACAAATGATTATAGCCATTAAATATGTAAATATTAGTAGAAATCTTTTCATTTGTTAAATACTTGTGTTATTTCATCTGGTATTCTAGTAGGTTTATTTGTTTTAGAATTAATTAAACACCAAATAGTCCTAGAATTTACAAGCAACCTATTAGTATCATTATTGTAAATTTCAACTATCCTACTTGATTTAATTTCTTCTGTCTTATCGATATATGTCTTAATTCTAATTTTGTCATTTAATAACGCAGGATACAAGTATTTTATTTGATGTTCTAGCAATACCCAATAATAATTATCTAAAATTTCATTTGAAGCAAGCTTTTTCCAGTGTTCTTTAGCAATTTTCTGTATCCATTGTATGTACACAACATTATTTACATGATTTAAGTCATCTAAATCATTTTTAGACACTAAAATTTCTTTTTCTAAGACTTTCATCTATTTTTTTGGAAAGATTTTTATTTCAAAAAGTTTATCCCACATTTTACCAGTTACAAAAATACTGTTAGAGGTTTTATTATATGCAATACCGTTTAATACATCTAAATCTTTATGGTTTGTTACTTTTTCTCTTAATGATGATAAATCAATAACACCCTCTACTATTCCATTCTCAGGATTTATGATTGCAATGCCCTCAGCACCATATATGTTCCCGTATATTCTGTCATTAACCCATTCAAGCTCATTTAAATTGGTAAGTTTCCTTTTATTTGTGTGAGGCTGAATGTAATCTAACTCTTCCAATGATTTTGGATCCAACAACCATATTTTATCTGTACCATCACTTTTATAAAGAGTCTCCCCATCATTGCATAACCCCCATCCTTCTTTACTTTTGTTGTAAGAAAAAGAATCCAAAATATTAAAAGTATTAATATCATATATAAACCCAACTTTCTCTCTCCATGATAATAGATATATCAAATCATCTTTAATAGTTATTCCTTCAGCAAAATACTTTCCATTAATTTTCTTTTTATGCAATACTTTTCCAGATTTGTAATCAACCTTTCTAAGTTCTGACTTACCATATCTTCCAATACTTTCATATAAGTCTCCATTATAAAATTCCAAACCTTGCGTATATGCATTAATATCATGAGGAAATTCATTGATTATTTCATATGAGTAGATTGTTGGAATTAAATTATTTTTTGGTAATGTTTTAGATTGATTCTCACTACAGCTAATCAATAACATTAACACAATAAGAGTTGTAATTATATTCTGAATATATATTTTTATCATAGTAGTGTTTATTGGAGTAAATTTAAGCTATATATTTTTAAATTACCCAAAAAATATTATTGACTAATACCAAAAATTGTATCTTTGCATTGGCAAGTCCTACACAACTAGCTCCTGATTAATCCTCCAGAACGGGAACGTAGCAAAGGTATTCGGTTGTAGCAGTGTGATGTAGGTAGCTTGCCATTTTTTTTAACTGCAATATGTATAAAGTAATCTTAATTACTGGAGGATCATCAGGTATTGGTAAAGCTATTGGTGAATATCTTAATGATAAAGGATATATTGTTTACGGTACTAGTAGAGATATATCCAGATATCCCAACTCTAAATTCAAACTATTAACCTTGGATGTTACTAATAATGATCAAATAAGATCATGTGTAGAACATGTTATTAATGAACAGGGAAGGGTAGATGTATTAATAAATAATGCAGGAGTTGGTATTACAGGACCTTTAGAAGAGATTCCTGAAGAGGAAATACATAAACATTTTAAAACAAATTTATACGGACCAATTAATATGATTAAAGCAGTTCTTCCGCATATGAGAAGAGAAAGTAATGGCTTGATTATTAATATTACTTCTATTGCAGGCTATGTCGGATCCCCCTTTAGATCAGTTTATAGTGCTGGTAAAGCGGCGTTAGATCTAATTTCAGAAACATTAAATATGGAAACTAAAGAATTTAAAATAAATGTTGTTAGTCTTGCTCCAGGCGATTATTTAACAAATATACCTAATGGAAGATTTCATTCACCAGTAAAAGATAATTCACCATACAAGACATCTTATAAAAAAGGATTAGATATCATGAATAAACATATTGATTCAGGAGCAAATCCAAAAAAAATTGGGGAACTGGTTTATAAAATTCTTAATTTAAAAACACCAAATAAAAAATATTTATCAGGATCATTTATTGAAACACTAGCTCCATTTTTAAAATTCATACTACCTCAAAGATTATTTGAATATATTGTAATGAAAAATTATTAGATATAATATGTTAATAACTTAGCTAACTATTATCTAGCAATTATTGTAAATTTGAAATTCTAATCTAAACACTTATAATGAAATTTTTTATTGATACAGCTAATTTAGACCAAATTAAAGAGGCTCAAGATTTAGGAATACTTGATGGCGTGACTACCAATCCTTCACTTATGGCTAAAGAAGGAATAACTGGAAAGCAAAATATTTTAGACCATTATAAAAACATTTGTAATATTGTTGACGGAGATGTTTCGGCTGAAGTAATTTCAACAGATTATAAGGGTATGTTAAAAGAAGGTGAAGAGCTTTCATCTCTTAACAAACAAATTGTGGTAAAAGTTCCGATGATAAAAGATGGAATAAAAGCAGCTAGATATTTTAGTGACAATAATATAAAAACTAATGTTACTTTAGTTTTTTCTGCTGGACAAGCCCTTTTAGCAGCTAAGGCAGGAGCAACATATGTCTCTCCATTTATTGGAAGACTAGATGATATTTCAACTGATGGTTTAGGCTTAATTTCTGAAATTAGAGAAATTTATGATAATTACGGATTCTCTACTGAAATTCTTGCAGCATCTATTAGACATACAATGCATATTATTGACTGTTCAAAGATTGGCGCAGATGTTATCACTGCACCTTTAAAGTCTATTCTAGGACTTTTAAAACATCCACTTACGGATATAGGATTAGAAAATTTTCTAAAAGACTACAGAAAAGGTAATTAATTTATCTATTTTTGCAAGCCTAAAAATAGATAAGTATGTTATCAGTTTCTAACCTGTCAATACAATTCGGAAAAAGAGTGCTTTTTGATGATGTTAATACTGTATTTAACAATGGTAATTGTTATGGTATTATTGGAGCAAATGGTTCTGGGAAATCAACATTTTTAAAAATATTAGCTGGAAAAACAGATCCTACATCTGGAAATGTTTTTCTTGAGCCAGGCAAAAGAATGTCTATTTTAGAACAAGATCACACAATTTTTGATGAAAGAACAGTTCTTGAAACAGTTATTATGGGGAATAAAAATTTATTTGACCTAAAATCAGAAATTGATAAACTTTATGAAGATTATTCTGATGAAAATGCTGATAGAATAGGGGTTTTGCAAGAAAAGTATGAAGAAATGGATGGATGGAATTCTGAGAGTAATGCGGCTTCTCTTCTTTCAAATTTAGGTATTGAGGAAGAATTACATCACAGGTTGATGAAAGATGTTGATCCAAAGCTAAAGGTTAGAATATTATTAGCTAAATCTTTATTTGGAGATCCTGATGTATTAATTATGGATGAACCTACAAATGATCTAGATTATCACACGATTAGTTGGTTAGAAAATTATTTAGCAAACTTTGATAATTGTATAATTGTTGTATCACATGACAGACATTTTTTAGATTCAGTTTGTACACATATTTCAGATATTGATTTTGGCAAGATCAATCATTATTCTGGTAATTATACTTTTTGGCATGAGTCTTCACAACTAGCTTTAAGACAACGTCAACAACAGAATAAGAAAGCTGAAGAAAAGAAAAAAGAATTAGAACAATTTATTGCAAGATTCAGTGCAAACGTTGCGAAAAGCAAACAGGCTACTAGTAGAAAGAAGATGATTGAGAAACTAAACATTGAAGAAATCAAACCCTCTAGCAGAAGATATCCTGCAATCATTTTTGAAACTGAAAGAGAAGCTGGTGATCAAATTCTAAACATAGAAGATTTGAGCAAATCTACTGAGGGTGATGTGCTTTTTAGTAATATAAATTTAAACCTTGCAAAAGCTGATAAAGTTCTTTTTTACTCAAAAGATTCTAGAGCTACAACATTTTTTTATGAAATTCTAAATGGAAATATTAATTCAGATTCAGGAAAATTTGATTGGGGTATAACAACTTCACAGTCCTACTTACCTTTAGACAACAATGAGTTTTTTAATAACAATATAAATTTAGTAGACTGGCTTAGAAGATGGGCTACAACTGAAGAAGAAAAGGAGGAGGTTTATTTAAGAGGTTTTCTTGGTAAAATGATTTTTTCAGGAGAGGAAGCATTGAAAAAGTGCAATGTTCTGTCTGGTGGTGAAAAAGTTAGATGTATGATTTCTAGGATGATGATGAAAAAAGCTAATGTTTTAATGCTAGATGAACCCACTAATCATCTTGATCTTGAAAGTATAACCACATTTAATAATTCATTAAAAAAATATAAAGGGACAGTTTTGTTGACAACTCATGATCATCAATTTGCTCAAACTTTAGCTAATAGAATAGTAGAGCTAACACCGAAAGGTGTGATTGATAGATATATGACATTTGATGAATATATGCGTGATGAAAAGATAAAAAACCTAAGAGATAAAATGTATAGTTAATTTCTAGCTATCTTAATTCTGCGCCAAATTCTTTAATAATACTATTAGTTATTCTATTCATTAAACCATCTATTTCTTTGTCAGAAAGTGTTTTAGATTCATCTGAAATATTGAAGTTAAGACCATAGCTTTTTTTATTTTTAGGCATATTTCCTCCAACATAAACATCAAAAAGACTGATGTTTTTTATAAGTTTTTTATTTGCTTTATATGCAATATCATAGATTGATTCAAAATTTACATTTTCATCAATTAAAATAGATAAATCTCTTGATACCTCAGGGTATTTTGGAATTTTCTTAACTAATACAGGTTTATTATCTACAGTTTTTATAATATTTGTCCAGTTAATTTCACCATAATATATTTCTTGATCTACATCAAAAATATTTAAAGCTTCCTTGTTAACAATACCATAATTTGCTATTGTCAAATTATTATGAACTATTGTTTCTCCTTCAGTCAGGTTTTTGTCTTTTACTGGAAGTGAATTTAGGTTGGTTATATTAAGTTGTTCAATAATTGAGTTAACTATTCCTTTAATATAATAAAAATCACTTTTTTCTGTTTTTTTATTCCAATTTTTAGATGATTTATCTCCTGTAATTAAAAGGCATAATTTTTCATCTTCTACATATTTGTTTTTTTCTTTTAGGTATGTTTTGCCAAATTCAAACATCTTCAAATCAGACTGTTTCCTGTTAATATTATAAGATAATGCTTCAATTCCTGTAAACATTAAAGAATTTCTTAGGTTTGATAACTCAGCACTTGAGGAATTAATAATATTAATATTAGCAGAATTCTTAATATTTTTATTTTCTTCATTATATTTAGGTGACACCAGAGAATTAGTCATTATCTCAACAAATCCAAGAGAAACTAGGTGGTTAGAGATTTTATTTTCAAAATCATTTTTTGAAAATTGATCGCAGACCGTTATAGATCTATTTATTTTCTTTGACGCCTCTACATTGTTATATCCATATATTCTTAATATTTCTTCAATAATATCAGCCTCTCTAGTAACATCGTTTCTGTAAGCAGGTATTGATATTCCAAGATTTGATTCAGTAATACTTTCAATCTTTATATCCAATGATGTAATTATTTCTTTAATAATCTCTCTATCAATCTTTTTCCCAATTAGATTTTCAATATTTTTAAAACTAATTATAATCTGTTTGTCTTCTATTTTTTTTGGATATAGGTCTATAACTTCACTAGAGACCATAGATCCTTTGCAAATTTCTTTAATCAGTACACATGCTTTTAATAATGCAAGCTTGGTTATACTTGGATCAACACCTCTTTCAAATCTGAATGAAGCATCGGTATTTAGTCCGTGATGTTTTGAAGATTTTCTGATAGTAATAGGATCAAAATAAGCACTTTCTAAGAAAATTTTAGTAGTTTTTTTAGAAACCCCAGAATCCATGCCGCCATAAATTCCAGCTAAGCATAGTGGTTTATTTCCGCTGCAAATCATTAAATCATCATTAGTTAATTTTCTTTCTATTCCATCAAGAGTAGTAAATTTAGTACCAGATTTAAGAGTCTTTACATTTATCTTGTCGTCACAAATATTATCATAATCAAAAGCATGAAGAGGTTGTCCAATATCATGCAAAATATAATTAGTTATATCTACAATATTATTAATTGGGGATATACCAATAGAATTCAATTTATTTAATAACCATTCAGGTGAATTTTCTACAACAACATTCTCAATTAATATTCCACAGTATCTAGGAGCTAATTTTTCATTATCGACTTTTATCTTAAGATTAGTAGATTTTTTATCAACTATAAAATCTGTAGCAGATGGCTTAATTAGCTCTAATTTTTTACCTCTTTGTAGTAATCCAGCTCTAAGATCTCTTGCTGTTCCAAAATGACTCATAGCATCCGATCTATTAGGGGTTAAGCCAATTTCAAATATTTTATCATTGTCTATTTTAAATATGTCATTAAGAGGAGTTCCTGCCTTATATTTATCATCTAAAATCATTATTCCCTCAGTTGAGTCCCCTAAATTTAACTCATCTTCACCACAGATCATACCGTTACTAGTTTCTCCTCTAATCTTACTCATTTTTATAGTCCATGAATCATCATCTGTGTATATTTTAGCACCTACTGTAGCAACAGGAACGGTTTGATTAGAATCAATATTTGGTGCTCCACAGACAATCTGTATATTTTCTTTTAACCCTATGTCAACAGTTGTTATTTTAAGTCTATCAGCGTTTGGATGTTTTCTGCAAGATTTTACTTTCCCAACAACGATCCCTTTTAAGCCACCTTTTATTGATTGAAAATCTGTTATCCCCTCAACCTCTAATCCTAATTCTGTAAGTATGCGTGCGGTTTCTTCAGCAGAGTCTTTTAGTTTTAAAAATTGTTTCAACCAATTATATGAGATATTCATTTTAAATACTTAGGTTTAACAAATATAATAATAGTTACCTTCTAATGAAATCTAAAAAGTTTTTTTAAATTTCAATTTTATTAATAAGTCTGTTATATGAATAAATTAAAGTATTTAATAGTGTTGTTATTTACTATACTCTCTTGTAATGAAGATTATAAATTGCCTTCAGGCTCATATATTGGGGCTTTACATACATCTGATAATCAAGAGATTCCTTTTAATATGTATTTGTTAAATGATGGCTCAATTCAGATATACAATCATAAAGAAATAGTTGATATGGAAAAAATTATTTATGAGAAAGATTCATTTATAATAAAATCCCCAGTATTTGAAGGATATATTAAAGCAAACAAATCTAAAGAAGGTATTAATGGATATTTTACTAACAATAGTTTAGATAGAAAAATAAAATTTACTGCTAATAATGGAACAGAAAGATTTAAAACAAAAAACCACAAAACTATCTATGATTATTCAGGAAAATGGAAGGTAGTATTTAATCCTGGAGAAGTTGAAGAGTATAGCGCTATAGGAATTTTTGATCAGAATGCTTCAAAGATTTCAGGAACTTTTAGAACAACTACTGGTGATTATGGCTTTATGGAGGGAGTCTCTGAAGGTAATTCAGTTATGATGTCTACATTTAATGGTGCTCGATCATATCTATTTAAAGGTAATTTAGAGAATGGTAATATAAAAGGATATTTTTATAGAGGGAATTATAATAAAATACCATTTAAAGCCTATAGAGATGAAGAGTTTAGCTTGCCAAACCCAAATAGTTTAACAGTCATGAGTGATTCTGCATCCAATAAATTTAAGTTTTCTTTTAAGGATAGTAGAGGAGTTTTAGTAAGCGATTCCGATTCTATTTTTGATAATAAGGTTGTTGTAATTCAAATTATGGGTACTTGGTGTCCAAACTGTTTAGATGAGACTGTTTTTATTTCAGACTTTATTAAGGAAAACAACTATAAAGATCTAAGGTTTGTGTCATTAGCGTTTGAATATGCTAAAACAAAACAGAAAGCTATCGAGAACATAAATAAACTAGAAAAAAAATTTAATATTAAATATCCAATATTGTTAGCTCAATATGGAACAAGCAATAAAGTTGAGGCTCAAAAGAAATTACCTTCACTTAATCAAGTTATTTCTTATCCGACATTAATTTTTATTGACAGGAATAAAAATGTCAGAAGAATACATACAGGGTTTAATGGGCCTGCCACAGGAAAAAAGTATCAAAAATTTAAGAATGAATTTAAAAATTTGGTAATTAAATTGATTGAGGAGGATTAGCTAATATAATTCCATATGTCATTATTTTTATTTAGGTGTTTGTAGGTTTCTAAAATAATTCTGTTTTTGATTTTTGACATATTTTTGTCTTTAGAAAGGATTCTTTTAACATATTCTCTAATTGTGCTAATCATAACTTTATCTTCTATAAGGCTAGCTATTTTAAGAGGAACTATTCCGCTTTGTTGAGTTCCCATTATATTTCCCGGACCTCTTAATTCTAAATCTTTTTCTGCAATTACAAAACCATCATTTGATTTCACCATAGTATCTATTCGAGTTTTACTGTCATTGGTGGTTTTATTCCCAGTCATTAATATACAATAACTCTTATGCTCACCTCTTCCTACTCTCCCTCTTAATTGATGAAGTTGAGATAAGCCAAATCTCTCAGCGCTCTCTATTATCATTACAGAAGCATTGGGAATATCAACTCCGACTTCAATTACTGTTGTAGATACCAATATGTTTGTTTTTCCAGAGATAAATCTTTCCATTTCATAGTCTTTGTCTTGCGCCTTCATTTTTCCATGTACTATGGAAATTTGATATTCAGGTAAAGGGAAGTCTCTTAATATACTATCATATCCATCTTCTAAGTCCTTGTAATCCATTTTCTCACTTTCTTTTATAAGAGGATAAACTATATAAATTTGCCTGCCCTTTAATATTTCTTCCCTTAAAAATCGAGTTACCTTTAAACGGCTATTTTCTTTTCTATGTACAGTAACTATATCTTTCCTTCCTGGGGGCATTTCATCAATTACTGAAATATCAAGATCTCCATACACAGACATTGCCAGTGTTCTTGGGATTGGAGTTGCTGTCATAATTAAAATGTGTGGTGGTAAAACATTTTTTTTCCACAACTTACTTCTTTGTGCAACTCCAAACTTGTGTTGCTCGTCTATAATTGCTATCCCAAGATTATTGAATTTAACTTTATCTTCTATTAAAGCATGCGTACCAATAAGTAGTTGGGTTTTTCCGTCCTCAAGTTCGCTATAGATTCTATTTTTTTCTAAAGTTTTAGTTGATCCAGTAAGTATTTGTATATTGATATTCAAGGACTTACATATGTTTTTATAATTATTATAATGTTGAACTGACAAAATTTCAGTTGGAGCCATTATACATGCCTGAAAATTATTATCAATTGCAATTAAGGTTGCCATAAATGCAATTATAGTTTTCCCTGAGCCAACATCTCCTTGCAGGAGTCTATTCA
>Ga0208764_10001207_pt1 | contig 16866 bp, 16 predicted proteins | sample ETNtaG_18_FD_185762 | JGI IMG/M metagenome (GOLD analysis project Ga0208764, IMG submission 185762) | Marine microbial and viral communities from oxygen minimum zone, Eastern Pacific Ocean - ETNP201302SV91 (SPAdes) (version 2) | ecosystem: Environmental > Aquatic > Marine > Oceanic ... | reverse complement strand
AATGGGCATATTATAAAATTTTATACCTTCTATTATTAATTCCAATAGCTTACATAGTCAGCAGACTTCTAAATAAAAAAATAACATATCAGGTTTCTATACCTAAAAGTAAACTTAAAAATCTTAGTTATTCTTTCTTTAGAATTATCCCAAACTTATTATTTATATGTTCACTAATAATGGTAATACTTTCGCTTGCAAGACCTCAAAAGTCTAATGAGAAAATTGACAGATGGTCAGAAGGAATTGATATTATGCTAGTAGTTGATATTAGTGAGTCAATGCAGATTGAAGATTTTTCCCCTAATAGGTTAGAGTCTGCAAAAAGTGTAGCAAAAAAATTTATAGATGGAAGATTCCAAGACAGGATTGGGTTAGTAGTTTTCTCAGGTGAATCTTATTCAAGATGTCCACTCACATCGGACTACACCCTACTTAAAAAATACATAGATGAGATAAATTTTGATCTGATAAGTACGAGAGGAACAGCTATAGGTAGTGCTATTGCTATAGCAACAAATAGAATGAGAGAGTCTAAATCAAAAACAAAAATTTTAATTTTACTTAGTGATGGAGATAATACAGCTGGAAATATCGATCCCAAAACTGCAGCAGAAATTGCAAAAGCTTATGGAATAAAAATTTATAGCATTGCAATAGGAAAAAATGGAAAGGTTCCTTTTGGAAAAGATTACTTTGGAAGACCTAGATACGTTGAAAACTCACTAGACGAGAAAAATTTAAGAGATATTGCTAAAACAACTGAGGGTAAATTTTATAGAGCATCAAATAACACTTCACTTGAAAATATATTTTCTGAGATAGATGAGTTTGAAAAATCTGAAATAAAAGAAAACAGGTACAAAAATACAGTTGACTTTTATCAATATTATTTATTATGGGGTATTATATTTATTTTACTATTCATTTTTATTAAATCAACTTATTTAAATAATATTCTCAAAGATTAAATGAAAGAGCTTCTATTTAATAACAATTACACATGTGTAGCTGTTAGCAAGACAAAACCAACTACAGACATTAAAAAAATATATAATTTAGGACATAAAGACTTTGGGGAAAACAAAGTACAAGAGCTAGAGATTAAATATAAAAACCTTCCAAAAGATATCAATTGGCACATGATTGGACACCTTCAAACAAATAAAGTAAAAAAAATAGTGCCATTTATTACTCTCATTCATAGTGTTGATAGTATTAAGCTTTTGAAAGTAATAAATAAAGAATCTAAAAAAATTAATAAAATAACTAATTGCTTAATTCAAGTTAATATTTCAAATGAGGATTCAAAATATGGATTTAATTTTGAAGAATTAAATTCTTTAGATATAGAATTCTTAAAAAATTTTGAAAACATAAAAATAAAAGGACTTATGGGTATGGCTTCCTACTCATCTAATGAGAAAAATATTCAAAAAGAATTTAATTTATTAAACCGTCAATATATTAATTTAAAGAAGCTTATGGAGTCTTTTGATACGCTTTCAATGGGTATGAGTAACGACTATAAATTAGCTTTAAAAGAAGGAAGTAATATGATAAGAGTAGGTTCTAAAATTTTTGGAGAAAGAAACTATCATTAGATGTCTTTTAATTCTTATCACAATTATTTATAATAGCATACAAATTTTGAATTATGAATAAACTTAAACTATATACATACGGAACTTTAGTCGTTGCAATAGGACTTGGATTCTTTTTAGTGAACAGCATCAAACATAGTATTGATGAAGAAGCTAGAATAAATTCAGCTGAGGCAAAGGTTATAAACAAGTTAAAATTGATTAGAGAAGCTCAGATTGCTTTTCAGAGTGTTAATGGAGAATATGCAAGCCAATGGGATAGTTTATTAAATTTTATTGAAAGAGGTGAAATATTCATTATTCAAAGAAGAGAAGAAACAGTTCTTCTTGATTATGGTGCTGAGGAGACCACATTATATTTAGATACCTTAGGTAGTGTGACTGTTCTAGACTCGATATTTTCACCATATCCTAACTTTGACGCACAAAACTTAGTTTATGTTCCAGGTTATGAAAATGTTAAATTTGAATTCTGGGCAAGCACAATAGAAAAAGGAGGAGTACAGGTCGATGTTGTAGAAGTAAGAAATCCAAAACCTTTTGATCCTGACAGGAATGAATCTAATGAAGCAAATATAAACAAGCCACTTAGGTTTGGTTCTAGAACAAGTATCACAACAGCAGGAAATTGGGAATAATTTAATTGATATTTGAGTAATCTTATTTCATCAAATTCTAATTTATACATTATAAATACTGCATCAGAAGAGAAGTACTATTTTTCTGATGAAACATCCTTAACTGCAATTCATAAAAATCAGTTAAATAGTTTAAAGAATAATTTTAAAAAAATATACTCAGTAGATAGTTCTAATAACTTTTTAATACAACCTAAAGACTTACCAAACACATTTAAAAAAATAAACTTTAGAAAAACTATTAATATTGATAAAGATCTTACAGAAAAAAAAGATGATATATCTAAAAACACTCAAATAGTATTTTTTTATAATCAAAATGATTTTATAAGTTCTAAAAAAAATACAAATCATATAGGTGAAATAATACTAAAAGAATCATTTAAATATGATGAAATTGAGCCAATAGTAAATGTTGTAATTTTTAAAAACAAAGTATTCATATCAATAACAAAAAAAAATAAAATTCTTTTTTACAACCAATTTGAATATTATGATAATAATTACATAAAATATATTTTACTTGTTTTTGAAGAATATAAATTAGACAGATTAAAACAATTTGTAAACATTATTGATGGAGACTCAAAATCATCAAATAAAAAAAAAGAATTAGATAATTATTTTGTAAAAATAAATTTCAATAAAAAATCTATATTTGAAATAATATCAAAATTTTATGGATAAAAAAATAGCACTCTTTCCTGGTACTTTTGACCCATTTACCTTAGGACACCACGACATAGTAATAAGGGGATTAAAAATATTTGACCATATATGCGTAGCAATTGGTGATAATCCTAAAAAAAATAGATTTTTTGAGGTTGATTTTATGAAAGAAAAAATAAAAAAACTATACTCCGAAGATAAAAACATATCTGTAATATCATATAATAAATTAACAGCTGAAGTTGCTAAGGAAAATAAGGCAAATTATATCTTAAGAGGTTTAAGAAATACTACTGATTTTGAATTTGAAAACTCAATTTCTCAAATTAATAGAGATTTAAATAAAAATTTAGAAACTGTTTTCTTAATTACCTCTCCTAATCTTGCACCTATAAGCTCAACAATAATAAGAGATGTAATAAATTACGGAGGTGATATAAATAAATACCTACCATATAAAATAGATTAGAGATGTTAAAAAAAATAATATTAATTCATCTTACATTAATTATAAATTTAAGTGCATTATGTCAAACGAATAAACCTATTCTTCACGGTAGACACTGGATAGCTATTACTGGTAAACCTATTGGAGCTACTGCAGGATCTATAATCTTTGAAAGAGGAGGTAACGCAGTGGATGCTGCATGTGCAATGGTAGCAGCAACAGCTACCATGTGGGATGTATTAGGATGGGGAGGAGAAACTCAAGCATTAATTTATAACCCAAATACTAAGAAAGTTATTGGAATAAATGCGCTTGGCATTGCACCAAGTGGCGCAACACCTGATTTCTTTAAAGAAAAAGGTTATACAATACCACCAAAATATGGACCACTTTCTGCCGTCACGCCAGGAACACCTGGTGGAATTATGACTATGTTAGCTGAATACGGTACAATGAGCTTAGAAGATATTTTAGCACCCGCAATGGAAATGGCTAAAGGATACCCCATAGAAGCTCAAGCAGCAAATTCTATTGAAAGGAACAAGGATGAAATAAAAAAGTGGAAATATTCAAAAGATATTTTTTTAACTAATTATGGTAATGAAAGAGAAGCTCCTAATTCAGGTGAGATATTCATTCAAACTGATTTATATAATACTCTAAATAAACTAATAATAACTGAAAAAGAAGCTTTAAAAAAAGGAAAAACAAGAAAAGAAGCAATTTATGAATCATATAAAAGGTTTTATGAAGGAGATATAGCTGAAGAAATAGCAAGATCAACACAGGAACAAGGAGGTTTAATCACCAAAAAAGATCTAAAAAATTATAAGGTTTATATAGAAGAACCATTAATGACATCATATAAAGATATTGATGTTTATAAACTTACTACTTGGGTACAGAGCCCAGTCCTACTACAGTCACTAAATATGGTAGAAAAGTTAGATATTAAATCTATGGGGTTTAATTCAACTAATTATATTCACAACCTATATCAGATAATGAACTTAGCCTTTTCTGATAGAGATTTCTATTATGGAGACCCTTATTTTGAACCTAAAGAACCAATAAAAGGTCTTTTATCTAAAGAATACGCAAATGAGAGACTTAAATTAATGTCCGATAAAAACATAAAAGATATAAAACCTGGAAATCCCTACGAATTTCAAGAAGGAGAAAACCCATTTTTAAATTATCTTGAAAGTTGGGAAACTGATAATAATCTTGATAAGATAATGTCATCATTCGATTTAAATCATAATATGAGTTATAATTATAATTTTGATGAATCGTTTTTAGCTGGAACAACAACTGTTCAAGCTGCTGATTCCTCCGGGTGGATAGTTTCTATAACACCAAGTGGTGGATGGATACCTGCAGTAATTGCAGGAAATACAGGTATAGGACTAAGTCAAAGAATGCAAAGTTTTGTTCTTGACCCTAAAGATGGACCATATAATGTTCTTGAACCAGGCAAAAGACCTAGAGCAACACTTACACCTACAATTGCATTAAAAAATGGCGAACCATATTTATCATTTGCTGTTCAAGGTGGAGATACTCAGGATCAAAATTTATTACAGTTTTTTCTCAATATGGTAGAATTTGATATGAATGTTCAAGAAGCATGTGAGGCTCCTAACATAAACAGCTTCCAAATGAGAAGTTCTTTTGGGTATCATGAAAATAAACCAGGAGAATTATTGTTACATACTTCGACACCGCAATTCATTAGAAAAGAACTAAAGAAGAAAGGGTATAAACTTCAATTTAGAAGTAAGACATCAGGACCAATTAATGCAATATATTTTGATAATATAAATAAAACATTTCAAGGGGGTTCAAGTGATTTTGGAGAAGATTATGGAATTGCATGGTGATTAAAATCAATCTATATCTGTTCCTATAAAGAAATTTAGAAAACATTCTTGGTTTCCCTTATCAAGAGCCTCGTGCCGGGATCGAACCAGCGACCTAGTGATTACAAATCACTTGCTCTACCATCTGAGCTAACGAGGCTTTAATTAATTTTTTGGCAAATATAATATCAATTTAAAAAGAAAAAAATCTTATACTCAAAGTAATATTTCTTTATATAAAATTAATTAGATAATGCAAGTTCGTTATTGATTAAGGTTGGATCAAAGAAATGGTATGCTTCAACAATTTTACCATCTTCCCATCTAAATCCATGATGTACTAAAATCCTTACTTCTTCTTTAGAAAACTTGCCTATTCCTGTCCATTCAAACCAGGCCATAGACCATATATTACCATTATTGTAATTAGCGGTTGTAAGAGTTATAGGTTGGTTTTTATTATTTGATATATTATCAAAAAGATCGTGATGTGAAGATGCGCCTGAGAGCCACCCTTCTTTATCAACATTATCAGTATTAAAGTAGCAATCTACATTTTCAGAGATCATATATTCAATGCTTCTGAAATTATTTTCAGCATAAGCCTGCATTAATTTTTTAGTCATTAATGACTCATCGCTTTTCTCATTGAGAGTACCCGATAAATCACCAAGAGATACATTATTATCTGTTTTTTCTTCATTAATACATGAGAATATTAACAGAAAAGATGTTATAAATAAAATGAGGTTTTTCATATTGTTTTAAATTAAAGTTTTGAAAAAACAAATTTAAAAATAAATGTAATGTCCCTTTAACTTTTTATTAGAAAACTCAAGAGCAGGTAGAGGAATTTTAATATAACTAAGAGAATTAAATATTGTTTTTAATATTTTAGAATTTGTTTTTATTTTTGAAAAATTTATATCAAGAGATAGATAATATTGTCTATATCTTTTGTAAAATGGAAGAGTTTTACCTCTATAAGTTTTTCTGTTTTCAAACTCTCCAAGCATTCCATTAGATCCATATCCAAATGATAAATTTATCCATTCTGGTATTTTATTGATTTTAAATATTCTATTAGGTGAAAAAGAAAACCAATAAGTGTAACCATTATAATCATAAACAAATTCAGATAGTAAATTGTTTTTGCCTAATAAACCATTAGCATTTTGAGCATAAACTGATCTACTAAATGATAATTTAGGTCTTATGAGCTGTTCATTAAATAATTTTTGTTGTGCAATAAAAAATAGTGATCCGAATGAGTTTGCTAACATATCATACCAAGAAAATCCCCAACCCTCATAGTATGCATCAAATAATTCAATTGGGGTTTCAAGTAAAAGACCTTGCGAACCTCCAAACAATAAAGATTGTTTTTCAGAAAAATTAAACTTTTTTAGAAGAGAATAACCTACATTACTTTCAAGATATGATATATAAAAATGACCTAATTTATCAATTTGATTCCACCCTTTAAAATCATTATATGAATGAAAAGGAACTCTACTCTTATCATCATACCACTGGTGTTTTAAGTATGTTATTGCGCCAGTTAATACTATTCCCTCAACAGCTAAAAACTTATAAAAATTTTTATCAATTTTATTATTAATACTATCTCTTGAAAATAAATTATGATTTAATAATAATATTGAAAAAAAAATAAGAAAAAAATTTTTCAAAATAATGACTTTATTTTTTTTATATCGATATTTCCACCACACACAACTACTAAGCATTTAGACATTGGATCTATTTTAATTTTATTAAATAATATTGGAACAAAACATGCAGATGCTGCTGGTTCTGGAACAATTTTTAATCTTTCAAGCATCATTCTTAAAGATTCAATCATTTCCTCTTCTGAAACATTAATAATATCATCTACATATTCCTTTACATACTCAAAAGTTAACTTTCCTGCAAATGGAGAAGCTAATGTGTCAGCAATTGTTTTATTATTAAATGTGTCAAATAATTCTGGTTTATTAGATTTAATACTGTTAGTCATTACATTAGAATTAATAGGTTCAACACCAATTACTTTTATTTTTGGATTAAATTGTTTTAAAACGCTTGCCATTCCAGAGATCAAGCCTCCCCCTCCTATACTTATAAAAGCATAATCTAAATCTTTAATTTTATCTATAACTTCTAATGCAGTAGTACCTTGCCCTAATATAATATCAATGTCATCAAAAGGGTGAACAAATGAGAGTCCTTCTTTCTTTATTATACTTTCACATTTATCCATCATATTTCCTTTAGTTAAAATAACTTCACCTCCATATGATTTAGTAGCTTCAATTTTTAACTTTGATGCTGTATTAGGCATTACAATTTTTGATTTTATATCAAACTGTGAACAAGCCCATGATGTTGCTTGAGCATGATTTCCTGCAGAAATAGCTATTACACCATTTTTCCTTTCTTTCTCTGATAATTGAAGAACTTTATTTATGGCACCTCTAGCTTTAAAAGACCCGGTCTTTTGCATTAATTCAAGTTTAAAATAAATGTCAAGATTGAACATTTTATTAAAAGAATTAGATGATATAATAGGAGTATTATTAATATATGGATTTATTAGATTTAATGACTGATAAAATTTATCTAAAATTGGAAATTTCAAACTTTATTAATAAGATTAAGCTGTAGTTTTAGAGATTCTATTTCTTTATCTGAATCATTAATCTTAACCATATATTCTTTCTTTAGATTATCAGCCGCAACTGATTCTTTTAGATAGTAAATATTATTTTTTAAGTTTTTAATTTCTGACTGAATAGCATTAATTTTTTTAATAATATCCGATTTCTTTTTAATAATCTTATTTTTTGAATAAGGATTTTTAGCTAATGAGTTTAATTCAATAATAAATTTAAATTTATCAAAATCATCTTTATTCATTAAAGAAGAAGACTTTTCAACAACTTTATCTATGATATTTTTAAACATATCTTTCATTTCATCAATTTTTTCTTTTGGAACATGACCTGCCTCTAAGAACTTAACTTGTAGTTTAAAGAATTCGTCTTGATTAAAATTATCACTTGATAATAATTGCTCTATATCATTACACGCCTTAATTTTAATATTTAAATTATCTTCATAAATCTTAATAGTATCTTTATCTTCTAACCTCATTCTCTCATAAAAGAAATCGCAAACTTCCTTAAATTCCTTGTATATTTTATCTTTATCTTTAATAGGAACCTTACCTATTTTTTTCCATTCTTTTTGTACTGATTGTATTTCCTTTGATGTTTCTTCCCACTGATCACTATCTTTTAAGGAGTTAACTCTTTCAATCAAATCTTTTTTGAGTTTTAGATTATTTTTATATGAATCATCTATCTTTTTAAAAAAACTTGATTTGTTATTAAAAAATTCTTTAAATGAATTCCAGAATTCTTTGCTTATATTTCTATTTGAATTTTTTGGAACCCCTCCAATTGAATTCCATTTATCTTTAAGCCCTAAAACTTCTCTAGTTTTATTATTCCATTCCTTAAAATGTTCAGTTTTAAATGTTTTAATTTGATTAATCTCATCTAATAGTTTTGTCTTTTTTTCTAAATTCTCACCAAGAGAAACTTTAATATTAGAAATAAACTCTTTTTTCTTTTTATATACTTCATCAGAAGCATTTTTTAATCTATCCCATATCTCATTCTGTTTCTCTTTTGAAACAGGTCCTATATGCTTAAATTCTGAATGCAATTCATTTAATTTTGATACTGATCTCATTACGTTAGAATCTTTAATTAATGATTCAGCTTTGTCGCAAATGAGAGTTTTAATCTCTAAATTTTTCTTTCTATCTAATTCCTTTAATTCAAAATATATACTTCTATTATCATAGAATCTGTCTAATAGTGCATTATAAGTAGTCCACAATGACTTATCCTTTGCATCATTTATTTGACCGATCTCTTTCCATTTATTTTGGAGATCCTTAACCTTATTAAACGTATTTTTATCTTCAACACCATTTACTAAAACTCTCAATTCTTTTATTATTCCCTTCTTTTTCATTAGCAATTTAAAAGGACTTAATTCTTTAATAGAAACATCTTTTTCAACTGATTCTTCTGCTACAAATTTTGATGACTTCTCCTTAGAAATTTTAGAAGAACTCTTAGAGTTTGAATCTACCTTTTCTTTATCATTTTTACTTTTATTAACTGCAGACGATTTTGATGGTTTTGGACTTAAAGTTTTAGAAGTTTTTTTAGAATCAGATTCTTTAGAAACTTTTTTTATAGGTGATTTAATAGACTTGTCATCATCTACTTTGTCGCCATCTTTCTTTTTTAAAACAGACATAATGCAAATCTATATAATATTTTAATTCAAAGAAGGGTCTTTAGGATAATTAGAAAATATTTTATTTTTTCCACCAAAATTAGATAAGAAAAGAGACCAAAATTTATCATCTATTTTATCAAATAGTATATTAGCATCATATTCATTGATAACTATCCATGAGTTTTGATCTATTTCTTCTTCTAGTTGATTAGGTGACCAACCTGAATAACCACAAAAAAATTTACACTTTATATCGTGCTGTATTTCAACATCATTGTTTAGTATAAAATCCATATCTCCACCTAAAAAAACATCATCTAATATTAAATCAGAATTTGGAATTTTATTATAATTATGAATAAAATTTAAATATGATTTGTCAACAGGTCCACCTAAATAAAGGTTATTAATAATTTTTTTGTTCAAATCTAATTTTAAAACATTTGGATGAATTTTTTCATTTAAAACATATCCAAGACTTCCTTGGTTATTATGTTCACATATTAAAATCAATGATCTCTGAAAGTTTGGATCTTTCATTAGGGGTTGAGAAAAAATTATGCTACCTTTTTTAACTTTGTTATTAGATTTAAAATTAAAATAATCAAATTTCATATTATTAATAATATTCAATTATGAAAGAAATTCAAAACTTAAGAGTTGATTATTCAGGAAAAATATTAGATATAAAAAAATTAAATAAAAATCCTATAAATCAGTTCGAAGTATGGTTTAATGAATTAAAAACAAAAAATGTTATTGAGCCAAATGCAATGATATTATCAACAATATCAAAAAAGAATACAATAAATTCAAGAACCGTTTTATTAAAAAATATCACAGATAAAGGGTTTGTTTTTTATACAAATTATGAAAGTAGAAAAGGTGAAGACATAAATTATTGTAAAAATATTACTGCGGTTTTCTTATGGAAAAAAATAGAAAGACAAGTAATAATAAAAGGTATTGCTAATAAAATTAGTTCTAAGGAATCTAAAAAATATTTTGATTCAAGACCAAGAAAAAGTAGAATTGCCGCTTGGGCATCAAAACAAAGTAGAAGTCTTAAAAATTCAAACGAATTAATTGAAAGTTTTAATTTTTATAATAAAAAATTTAAGGGTAAAGAAATTCCTTTACCAGGATTTTGGGGAGGTTACCTAATAGAACCTTCATCTATTGAGTTTTGGCAAGGCAGATCATCAAGAATGCACGATAGAATATTATATGAAAAAAAAGATAACAAATGGGATGTTTCTAAACTATATCCTTAGATTAAATTATCTATAGAGTTTATTTTTAATTTGTTTTCTGAAGTAAATCCTTCACCATGTGACACGCAAATAGAATGACCCAATTCTATAGATCGTGATCTAATAAACCTCATAAAATCTTTTGTTGATATAAATGATTCCTCTTCTTTACTTTCAGGATCATAGAACTGACTCTTAAAGCAATTTATTGCTTTAATCTTAATATCAAAATATTTTGATACATCAACAATAAAGTCTGGTATAACATAATTATTCTGAATAGAGTAAAGTAATAATTTTGGTCTCCAGGGTTCTTGAATATTATTATTTTTATTTGATTTAATTTTAACTAAACCTGATATAAAACATGCTTTTTTTACTAATCTAGCTGCTGATTCATGGTCAGGATGTCTATCAGTTTTGGAATTTGTAATAACAACTCTTGGTTTAAACTCTCTAATTTGTTCTACTACTTTTAAAACTGATTCTTCATTATCAGATATAAATCCATCTCTTAATTCTAGATTATTCCTAAACTTTACTCCTAATACTTTAGCAGCAGCAGTAGCTTCCTTAATTCTTATCTTACCTGATCCTCTGGTTCCTAGTTCACCTCTAGTTAAATCAATCATTCCAACTGACATACCTTTATCAATTGAAGATAAAATTGTTCCTGAACAACACAATTCAGCATCATCAGGATGAGCCATTATAACAAGTAAGTCAATTTTGGACATAATTTTAATTATTTGAAATAAACCTCTCTGCATCAAGAGCTCCCATACAACCTGATCCTGCAGCAGTAACAGCCTGACGATATATTTTATCTTGTGCATCACCAGTTGCAAATACACCTGGAATATTTGTAAGAGTTGAACCTGGTTTAGTAATTACATAACCACTATCATCTAAATTAAGTTGATTCTTAAAAATATCAGTATTTGGTTGATGCCCAATAGCAATAAAGACACCACTTAATTTAATATTTTTAGATTGATTAGAGACATTATTAATAATATTAATACCATTAACAGATTCATCTCCTTTTATTTCTTTAATCTCAGAATTCCAATGAATTTCAATTTTTTCATTTTCTTTAATTCTGTTTTGCATGATAACAGATGCTCTCATTTCATCTCTTCTTATAATTAAATAAACTTTATTAGTAAGTTTAGATAAATACAGAGCTTCTTCTGCTGCTGTATCGCCTCCTCCAACTACCGCAACATCTTGACCTCTAAAGAAAAACCCATCACAAACAGCACAGGCTGATACACCCTTACCATTTAACCTCTGCTCTGACTCTAAGTTTAACCATTTTGCTGAAGCTCCAGTAGAAATTATCACAGATTTAGCAATTATTTTTTCATTATTATCTGAGAATGCAATAAGTGTAGATGATGAAAAATCAACAGATGAAATCATTCCTGATCTTATATCTGCTCCAAACCTTCCAGCTTGTTTTTCAAAATCAATCATCATTTCTGGACCCATTATTCCAGAAGGATAACCAGGATAATTTTCTACATCAGATGTGATTGTTAATTGTCCACCTGGTTGATCTCCTTTGTATAGCAGAGTTTTAAGACCAGCCCTTGATGTATAAATTGCCGCAGTATAACCAGCTGGACCAGATCCAATTATTAAAACATCAACACTTATTTCTTTCATTATTTTTTATCACCTTTATCTGGTCTTGGTAATAATGCTTTTCTAGATAGTCTAAACTTACCAGATCTCCTATCTACTTCTATAAGTTTAACCTTAATTTCCTCTCCCTCCTCTAATACTCCTTCCATGGTTTCAACTCTTTCCCATTTAATTTCAGAAATATGTAATAGGCCGTCTTTACCAGGCATGAACTCAATAAAAGCACCAAAGTCTTTAATAGTCTTGACTTTACCTACATAAGTCTCTCCAACTTCAGGTACGGCTATAATAGCCTTCACTCTCTCGACTGCATTGTCCATATCTTCTTGATTTGAAGAAAAAATATTAACAACACCATGTTCTTCTACTTCCTCTACTAAAACAGTAGCACCAGACTCTTTTTGTATTTCCTGAATTATTTTTCCGCCAGGTCCAATAACAGCTCCGATCATATCTTTAGGAATGGACATTTTATAGGATCTAGGAGTATGAGCTTTTAAGTCAGATCTAGAACTTTTCATAGTTTTAGACATCTCCTTCAATATATGTAATCTTCCTTCCTTAGCTTGATTTAATGCCTCAGTAAGAATATCATATGATAAACCATCAATTTTAATATCCATCTGACAAGCTGTTATACCATCCTCAGTACCAGTTACTTTAAAATCCATATCACCTAAATGATCTTCGTCTCCTAAAATATCAGATAGTATTGCATATTTTCCAGATTTAGAGTCAGAAATCATACCCATAGCTATTCCTGAAACAGGTTTTTTAATTTTAACACCAGCATCCATAAGGGCTAAACTTCCTGCACAAACGGTAGCCATTGAAGATGAACCATTTGACTCAAGAATATCAGAAACAATTCTTATAGTGTAAGGATTATCTTCATCTGAAGGTAACATATTTTTAAGTGCTCTAAGTGCTAGATTTCCATGACCAATTTCTCTTCTACCTGCTCCTCTATTTGGTCTAACTTCACCAGTTGAATAACCCGGAAAATTATAATGTAGTATAAATTTATTGTATCCAGAATTCATTGCACCATCAATCATTTGTTCATCTAATTTTGTTCCTAGTGTAACAGATGTCAATGATTGGGTCTCTCCTCTAGTAAATACTGAAGAACCATGTGCATTTGGAAGATAGTCTACTTCAGACCATATTGGTCTAATTTCATCTAGTTTCCTTCCGTCTAATCTTATTTTTTTATCTAAAACTGCATTTCTAATTGCATCTTTTTCAACGTCATGGAAGTATTTTTTAAATAAAAATTCATCAAAATCTTCACTTTCTTCAATATTGGATAAATATTTTTCTCTTACTTCACTAAAAGCTTCACCTCTTTTCTTTTTATCAGAAATTCCCTTTTCAGCAATTTTATAAAGATCTTTATATGTTTTGTCATGGATATCTTTTTTAAGATCTTCATCAGAGTTTTCATGAGAATAATCTCTGTTTCCATCACTTTTAATTTTTTTCAATAAATCATTTTGAAGTTCACATAAAGATTTTATTGCGTCATGAGCAACCTTAAGCGCTTCAACAATTTCATCCTCTGATACTTCTTTTGACTCACCCTCTACCATAGATATGTTCTCATATGATGCTCCTACCATAAGATTAAGAGTAGAATTATCAATTTGTTCAGGTGTTGGGTTAACAATAAATTTACCATCTGTTTTAACAACCCTAACCTCTGATATTGGTCCATTAAATGGTATATCCGAAACAGTTAAAGCAGCCGATGCAGCAAGTGCAGCAAGTGCATCTGGTAACACATCTTTATCAGCACTAATAAGGTTTAAAATGACTTGGGTGTCAGCATGGTAGTCTGAAGGAAATAATGGTCTTAAAACCCTATCTACAAGCCTACAAATTAAAACTTCATGATCTGAAAGCCTTCCTTCTCTTTTCAAAAATCCACCGGGTATTTTTCCTGCAGAAGCAAACTTTTCTTGATAATCCACAGACAATGGAAGAAAATCCACATCATCCTTTGCATCTTTCTTCGAAACAGTTGAAGCTAATATCATGGTCTTTCCCATAGTGAGAACTACAGACCCATCTGCTTGTTTTGCTAACTTTCCAGTTTCAATTGAAACTTCTCTTCCATCAGGAAGTTTTGTACTTACGTTTATAGGTTTAATCATATGTATATAATTTATTGATATAAGTCGTGAAAAACGATGTGAAAATAATTAAGAACTACTTTCTAATATTAAGCTTTGCAATAATATCTCTATACCTATCAATATGTTTAGAAGAAAGATAATTTAATAATTTTCTTCTTTTACCAACAAGTCTTAACAGTCCCATTCTAGATGAGTGATCATGCTTATTTGTTTGTAAATGATCTGTAAGATGTTTAATTCGATAAGTAAACAAAGCTATTTGAGATTCAGCTGAACCTGTATCATTGTTTTTCTTTAACCGACCATGATCTTTGAAAATCTTTAGTTTTTCTTCTTTATCTAAATACATGCTTAGTCAAAGTTTAATTGTTTTATTCGTTAAAATTCAGGCAAAAATAAGAAAATAATAACTGATTAAAAACTCTTAATGATTTTTTTAATTTTAGAAATTTTTGATGAAAAGTAATCTTTAATATTAAATTCAAAAATTCTAGAATCTTTTCTTGAGTGATATAAGAAAAATAAACCAATTGGAAATAAAATCAAATTTGATAACCAAGCAGCTAATTCAGCTGAAATTATATCTTCTCTAGCCCACTTTATACCTAAAATATTTAATACATAGTAGACAATATAAAAAACAATAGATATTATTACGGGTACCCCAATCCCACCTCTTTTAATTAAAGAACCTAAAGGTGCACCAATTAAAAACATAGAAAAACACGCAAAAGCTTGAGCATATTTTTTAATAAGTTCAATTTCATTTTTATTTATTTCAAAATTTTGAGATTTAATTCTAGCAGAATTAATACTCAAATTTGTCTTAATATTTCTTGCAGTGTTTAAAGCTCTTGAATATGTGCTTCTATCATATTCTAATGTGCTATAAGTGAAATTTAAAAATGTATCTGATAAATTAATTAAAGATTTATCATTCGTGAAATAATCTTTGATTAAAGCTTCTTCATTAAATTCAGATCTAATAGTTTTTACCTCATCTGGTAAAATAAAATTATCCTTCATGTGATAATCATAGAAAGATGATGAGTTTTTTAACATGATATATTTTTGCTTTGACTGATTAAATCTTAATGAATCAATAGAATTTGATAATTCATCTGTGTTTTTCATACGATAGTCACCTGCAAATAACTCCTCCTTAGTCCTTTTTAAATCAAAAGATGACATATCAAAAATTAATTTCATAAAAGAAAAATTATTTCTATAAAACTGATTAATATATTTGATTCGTGAACTTTGAGACGGAACCTCAGTGTAGGAACTCCCATCGTATAATTCAAATACTAGATATCTATTATCAAGAATTGAGTACATAAAAGCAGAATCTGATAATATTACTCTATTGTTGCCTTGATAAGTCACATGATCATATATCATAACATCTTTTAAAAGTTTATCATTTATTTTATGATTTGCCTTGATAGTATATCCAGGTATTCCACTATAAAACTGACCTTCTTTTAAATCCATTGAGGGTTTTTTTCTTTTTATATCATATAAAAGACTCAAAGCTTTCAGGTTGGCTTTTGGAACAAAATTATTATTAGAATAAAATGCAAAAAATGATATCAAAATGGAAATAATAAATAATGGAAATAATGTTCGTATTAAAGAAATACCAGAGCTTTTGATTGCTGTTAATTCATTATTCTCTCCTAAATTACCAAAAGTCATTATTGATGATAATAGAACAGCCAATGGCAGAGCATCTGGAGTTATTCTAACAGAAAAATAAAATAAGAATTCAAATAAAACTGAAAAACTTAAATCTTTACCTAAAATATCATCAAAATATTTTAGCATAAATTGCAGTAGAAGTATAAAAACTACAACAAAGAAAGTAACAAAGAAAGGCCCTATAAAGGACTTTAAAATTAAGGAATCTAATTTTCTCACAGGAGAAATGTTTTATGCTCCAATTATTTCTTTTAGTTGAGATAAAAGATTATCCCAAATTTGATATGATTCTTCTAAATCATCAGTTTCTGTATATTCTTCCACTCTAACAAAAACAGACTGAGTCAATTCATTTATTTCAAGTCTAAATTCAAGAGTATCATAATCCTTAGGTTTTTCATCCTCATTTATAAACTTAAACCTAACGTATCTGTTCTTTTTGATTGAATCAATTCTAGCAATCCTCTCTTCTCCATCCAATAAAAAAATAAGAGTTTTATCTATATTATTAATATTAACATCATCAGCAAACCACTCACATAAACCTGTGGCTGTACTAAGATATGGAAAAAGCATTTTTCTA
>Ga0208764_10001206_pt1 | contig 16869 bp, 20 predicted proteins | sample ETNtaG_18_FD_185762 | JGI IMG/M metagenome (GOLD analysis project Ga0208764, IMG submission 185762) | Marine microbial and viral communities from oxygen minimum zone, Eastern Pacific Ocean - ETNP201302SV91 (SPAdes) (version 2) | ecosystem: Environmental > Aquatic > Marine > Oceanic ... | reverse complement strand
TTTTTTTTTATTTAAAGATTTTTTTATTTTAGAAATAATTTTTTTTGAAACGTTTTTATCAACAATTAGTAAACATTGTTTAAAATTTATTAAATTTTCTTTAATAATTTTTGATATACTGGGACCCAGGTTAGAACCAATAATAATTGAATATTTTTTAGATTTAGTATTTATTTTTAAATTGATGGGTTTCATATTTTTTTAAAACTTGTTTAGTAATTTCATTTTTTGACAGTTTATCACATTTTATTTCATATAAAGCTTTTGAATAAATGTTAGAACGTTTTTTAATTAAATCAATCAATTCATTTTCTTTTAAATTAAATGCAATAGGTCTTTTTTTACTATTTTTAATTCTATTTAGTAATATTTCATTATTCCAGTTTAACCAAAAAGAGATATGATTTTTTACTATCTCTTTTCTAATAACTTTATTTATAAAAGCTCCTCCCCCAAGAGATATTATTGTTGAATTAATTTTAAGTATATTTAGAGTTATTTTTTCTTCAATTTTTCTAAAGTAATCTTCACCCTTTAACTCAAAAATTTTTGATATTGATATTCCTATTTTTTTTTCAATTTCTTTATCTACATCTATGAAATCTAACTTTAATTTTTTTGCAACTAATGAACCAATGGAACTTTTTCCTGATCCCATCATACCTAAAAATACAAGATTTTTATTTGATTTCATAAGTTTCTTTATTGAAAAAACACAAATATGTCTTAATTTGAAATTAATTAAAGTTATATGCAATTTAATAAAAATACAAGTTTGGTAGAATCTAATATAGTAGGTTTAATCATTAAATTAATCCTTGGGCTAGCTGTTATCCTAGGGCTTGTTTTTTTTGTAAGTTTAATTGATCTACCAGCACCAAAAAAAGAAATAGAAAAAATTATTCCAAATGAAAATTTTAAAATTGTTAAATAAAAAAAATTTATCAATTATATTTATTTCTTTATTGTTAACTTTTTCCTCTATCGCTAAAGAAAAACCAGTAGATATCTGGAATCTTGATAAAAAAGAAGTGAAACCTCCTATTGAAGAAAATATATCTGGAGAAAAAATAAACGAAATATCTGAGAGTAGCATTTATGATATGCAAACTGACAAAAATATAGACTCAATAAAATTAGACCAAACACTAAAATCAAAAAAAATTAAAATTGCCGGATTATATGATGCTGAAGATTATGGCTTAGATATTAATATGTGGTCAAATTCAGATGGGTTAGTACTTAAAAAACTTTTTAAAAATATAAATAACTTCAATCTTTCCAAAGATGCCTCAGAAATTCTTAAAATTACATTATTAACAAATGCCTATTATCCAAATCAAAATATAACAGATCAAGAGTTTTTAGAATTTAAATCAAATTGGTTAATTAAAGACTCTAATCTTGAATTAATTGAAGAATACATAACCAAAAATCAAGTTACGAATCTTCACCCAGATTTGATGAAGTATATGGTTGATAAATATTTGTCTCAATCAAATATTAAAAAATCTTGTGAAATATTTTCTAAAATTAAAGAACCTTTAGAGGATGAATATTTATTTAAATTTAATTTATATTGTTTGATTAGTTATGGAAAAAATGAGGAAGCTCAACTAATTTTAGATTTAAAAAAAGAATTAGGTTTTAAAGATGATTATTTTGAAAATAAAATTTATTATTTATTTGGATATATAGATGAGGCCAGCAAAGAAATATCAGAAAAATCTATTTTGGATTTTCATTTAGCTCACAGAACAAGTTCAGAATTTACATATGATCCAAAAAAAGATACTCCAAAATTAATTTGGAAATATTTATCAACTTCAAATCTATTATACAATATTCAAGATGTTGAAATTACTGATCTAGATAAAATTTTAACTATTGAAAAAGCAACACATGATAAAAATTATTCAGAGAAAGATTTGTTTGAATTTTACAAACGTTTTCAATTTAATATTAGTCAGTTGATAAACGCTAATGAAATACACAAAACTTTATCACCGATAGAAGGAAGAGCATTAGTTTATCAAAGATTGCTCCTTGCAGAAGATTCCAAGCTCAAGTTAGAGTTAATTAAAACTTTAAAAAATATATTTGAAAAAGACGGTATAGGTAATGCATTTGAAGAAGAATTAAATAAATTTCTAATCCAAATTAAAAAAGAAGATATACCTTCTAATTTTACAACATTTTATGACAATTATACAAAATCAGATGAGGTTGTTGATAAAAAGATAAAATATAATAACAAAATTTTACATCAATCTAAATTGGTTAATTATTTTAATGGAGATTATGCAAAATCTAAAATTGAAGAGGATTTAAATAAGTTTTTAAAAAAAATTAAAAAAGATAAAAAATATTTTTTATCAAAAAAAGATATAATTTTTTTAGAAGCTCTTAAATCAGATGGTGTAGAAATTTCAAAAAAATACAAAAATCTTTACCAAGTTAACGACTCAGAAATGCCGACTGATATTCAAGCTATGATTGATAATAAAGAAGTAGGAGCAGCCTTGTTGAGAGTTATTGAGGTTATTGGACCTGATAGGATTGAAGATATTGATGTTGATACTTTTTATTTTATAATTAATACATTGAACCAACTAAATGCTGACTTAATTAGGAATAAACTTTTATTAAAAGTTCTTCCTTTAAAAGTTTAAAAATTATAATAAAATAATTCATAATGGCTGTTAAAACTTTAATCATAGAACCTAATAAATTACTTAGACAAATTTCAAAACCAGTTGAAAGTGTTGGTAAAGAAGAACAAAAACTAATGAAGGATATGTTGGATACAATGTATGCTGCTAATGGTATAGGTCTTGCAGCAATTCAGATAGGTATTCCAAAAAGAATTATAGTAATGGATATTAGCAAAGATGAAAAAAAAGAACCTAGATATTTTGTAAATCCAGTTATTATTGATAAAGATACAATTAAAAATACATATGAAGAAGGATGTTTGTCAGTACCAGAACAATTTGCAGAAATAGATAGACCGAGCAAATGTGAAGTAGAGTATCTTGATTACAATGGAAAAAAAAAATTATTAAAAGCTGAAGGTTTGCTTGCAACATGCATTCAGCATGAAATGGATCACCTAGAAGGAATATTGTTTATTGATTATCTCTCAAAATTAAAAAAATCCATGATTATAAAAAAACTATCTAAATTAAAATCAAATACTGCAGTTCTTTAATTGATGGCAAAAAAGATAGTTTTTATGGGTACACCAATGTTTGCTGTGCCTATTTTAAAATCACTATATCAAAATGGCTATCCAATATCAGATGTGTACACACAACCTCCTCAAAAATCTCAGAGAGGTCAGAAAATAAATAAATCTCCCATACAAGGGATTGCTGAAACTTTAAATTTAGATTTTAGAACTCCAAAATATTTAAAAGATAACAATGATGAATATAAATATTTTAAAAGTATAGATGCTGATCTTGCAATTGTTGTTGCATATGGACAAATTATTCCGAAAGAATTTTTAAGTTTAACTAAAAAGGGATTTATTAATATACACGCTTCTCTTTTGCCAAAATGGAGAGGTGCAGCACCAATACAAAGATCTATAATGAACCTTGATAAAGAAACAGGGGTTAGTGTTATGAAAATAGCTGAACAGCTTGATACAGGTCCAGTATGTAATACTTATAAAATAAATTTAGATAATAATTTAAATGCAAGTGATGTAGCAGAAAAATTATCTCTAATTGCAGCTGAAAAAATATTAGATAATGTTGATAATATTTTTGAAGATAAAGCAAAATTTATTGATCAAGATCATTCAAAAGCAACATATGCATCTAAAATTCAAAAAGCTGAGGGTGAAATTAATTGGAATGATGAAGCAAAAATTATTATAGGAAAAATAAATGGTTTATATCCTGCGCCAGGTGCTTTCTTTATACACAAGGGTGAAAGATACAAAATTTTAAAAGCAGAAATAGGCAATGGGATTGGAAAACCAGGAGAAATTGTTTCTGATTATTTAGAAGTTGTTTGTGGAGACAAACAGACAATAAAAATTAAAGAGATCCAAAGACAAGGAAAAAAGCCACAAAATATTGGTGAATTTATGCTTGGTTCACAAATAAAAAAGGGTGCAGTTATTTAAATGACTAGGTATCAACTGCTTATTGAATATGTGGGTACAGATTTTAGGGGGTGGCAAATTCAAAAAAAAGGATCAACTATTCAAGGGCTTATTCAAGAAAAACTCACAAAACTTTTAAAAGAAAAAATAATTTTAAATGGCTCAGGTAGAACGGATACAGGTGTTCATGCAATTGAACAGTCTGGTCATTTTGATACCAAAAATGAGATTATAGATTTAACAAAGTTTTTAAAATCAATTAATCATTTTTTAAATGATAAAGGTATAGCTATTAAAAAAATTAGAAAAAGAAGCAATAAATTCCATTCAAGATTTTCTGCAAAACAAAGAATTTATAAATATATAATTTTTAATCAGATAAGTGCTCCTGTAATTGAAAAAAAAAGGGGATGGCACGTAAGAAAACCTTTGGACTTAGATTTAATTAAAAAAGGAGCTAAAAAATTAGTTGGTACTCATGACTATTCTACCTTTAGATCTTCAAGTTGCCATGCAAAAAGTTCTATCAAAACAATTAAATCAGTAAAAATTAAATCATTAAAAAATAAAATAGAAATAGAATTTAAATCACAATCTTTCTTACAACAACAAGTTAGATCGATGGTGGGATGTTTAAAATATTTAGGTGAAAAAAAATGGGATTTAAAAAAATTTAATAAAGTTTTTAAATCTAAGAAAAGAGTTCTTTGTGCGCCACCCGCGCCACCTGAAGGTCTTTTTTTAGCGAGAATTATTTATTAATTTATTTTTATTACTCATTGAAAATTTTTTATTAATTCGCCATCTTGATTCTGTTCGAACTATATAACCGCAACAATTTTTAGATTTGCATTTACATGGGAATTGTTTGTAGTTTTCATCAAATCCAAATCCATAATCACATGTAAATTCTTCACCTTTTTTTATATCTTTAATTGCTTTAACCCAAATCTTAAGACCTTTGCCGTCATAGTCACAATTATTATTACATGAATGATTAATTAAACCAGCTGTATTCCATTGAAAGTCTCCATCTAGATCATATCTCTTATTGATAGTGAATAAATAAATTGGCTTACCATTATCATATTTATCTGATTCTTCTGTTTGTTTTTTTGTAATTAGTTTTCCAACATAATAAATTATTTTTGTACCTGCTTTAATGTCTTGAGTTGCATAAAGGCCCCTACCTTTTTTATCTATGTTAGACTTTTTAATTCTATAAAGTTTCATATAAGTTTTTTAGAGTTTATATTTGAATTATCAATTAAATTCTATCAGTGCATCCACATGTCTTTTAGTGCTATCTTGAAGAGCTTTAAGATCATAGCCACCTTCAAGAATTGAAACTACATTTCCATTACATAATGATTTAGAAATTTCCAATGTTCTTTTTGTTAAATTGTAAAAATCTTCTGAACCTAACCTTAGTTGAGCTAGTGGATCATCGATATGAGCATCAAAACCCGCAGAAAATAACAAAAATTCAGGTTTAAATTTTTTCAATTTTTTTAAGACATTTTCATAAGCATTTAGGTATTCTTCAGCAGTAGTACCAGCTTCAAGTGGTATATTTAAAATGTTATTAAACTTACCTTTTTCTTTTTCTGAGCCAGAACCAGGATAGTAAGGATATTGATGTGTTGAAATATATAACACTTTTTCATTATCACAAAAAATGTCCTGGGTTCCATTTCCATGATGAACATCAAAATCAATAATTGCAACTTTACTATAATTATATTTTTTAATTAGATAGTTAGCACCAACAGCAACATTGTTGTAAATACAAAATCCCATTGCTCTATCTTTTTCTGCATGATGTCCTGGTGGTCTTACAGCACAAAATGCATTTTTAAATTCTTTCTGTTGAACACCATCGATAGCTGTAATTATTGATCCAACGGCATCTATAGTAGCCTCTTTGCTTCCAGGTGAAACAACTGTATCTCCGTCAAGAAAAGCTAAACCATTTTGTGGAAATGATTTAGTTACAAGATCAATGTATTTAGAAGAATGTGTATTAATTAAAAAAGATTGATCAAATTTAGCTGGTTTTTTCCAAATTAATTTTTTGTTATCAATTTTTTTAAAGTTATCAATAACAGCTGTAACTCTATCAATTTTTTCTGGATGTCCTTCTCCTGTATTATGATTTTGATAAGTATCAGAGGTAACTAGACCAGTTTTCACTTAAAATAATTTTGTAAAATATTGGAATAAATCAAAGTAAGTTTTTTTAAATCAGACAATAAAACAGCCTCATTTACTTTATGCATTGTTTTACCGACTAGACCAAATTCTAAACAGGGAGCTATTTTTCTAATAAATCGTGCATCAGAAGTACCACCAGTTGTTGATAATTTAGGTTTAATTTTTGTAATTTTTTTTATGATATCTCTAATCATAAAAGTTGTTTTATTTGGCTTTGTAAGAAATGCTTCTCCAGAAACACTATAATCAATTTTATATTTTGATTTATTTTTATTACTAATTCTTTTTATAATTCTATCAATTTTCTTTTTAATAGAATTTGAAGTATGCTTGTTATTAAATCGAATATTAAATTTAGCGTTAGCTAAGTATGGAATTACATTATCTGCAAAATTATCAATATTTATCTTAGTAATTTCAAGATTTGTAGGTTGAAAATCCTTTGTACCATTATCAAATTTAATCTCTTTCAATTCCTTTAAAATTTGCACCAATGCTGTTGATGGATTATTTGCTCTTTGAGGATAAGCCACATGACCCTGAACGCCTATAATTGTAAGTCTACCAGTCATACTTCCTCTTCGTCCTATTTTAACCATTTCACCTAATTTATTAGGATTAGTAGGTTCACCTACTAAGCAAAAATCTATTTTTTCTTTTTTCTTTCTTAAGTAATCAACTACTTTTTTAGTTCCATTAATTGCAACACCTTCTTCATCTCCTGTAATTAAAAGACTAATAGAGCCATTAAATTTTTTTTTATTTCCCACAAAATTACTCACTGCTGAAACAAATGCAGCAATCGAGCTTTTCATATCGTTAGCACCTCTTCCAATTAAGTATCCTTTTTTGATAGAAGGGTTAAATGGGTTTACCGTCCAATCTTTTAAATTTCCTGCTGGCACAACATCTAAGTGACCTGCATAACAAAAATTTGGACCCTGATTACCAAGTCTTGCATAAAGATTTTTTACTGGTTTGCTATTCTTCTCTTTAAACTCTAAAATTTTAGTTTTAAAACCAAGTGTTTTAAGTTTTTTTTCTAAGAACCTCATTATCCCAGCATCAATAGGTGTAACAGTTGGAAATTTAATTAGCTCTTTAGCTAATTGAAGTTCATTAATTGAGGGCATAATAAATCTATTCTCTTAAAAGATCGTTAACAGAAGTTTTAGACCTAGTTTTTTCATCAACTTGCTTAATGATAACTGCACAATAAAGCGATGGAGCAGAGGCATTATTTTTATCAGGTAATGATCCGGGTACTACCACAGAATAAGGAGGGATTTTTCCATAAGTTATTTCTCCAGTTTTTCTATTTACTATTTTAGTAGATTGTCCAATATACATACCCATACTTAAAACAGATCCTTCTCCAACAATAACACCCTCAACAACTTCTGACATTGCGCCAATAAAACAATTATCTTCAATAATAGTTGGTAATGCTTGAGCAGGTTCTAACACTCCACCAATTCCACTTCCAGCTGAGATATGGCAATTTTTTCCTATTTGGCAACAACTACCAGCACGACTAAATGTATCCATCATAGTACCTTCGTCAATATAAGCTCCAATATTCACATAGCATGGCATTAGCACTGCATTTTTACCAACAAACGATCCTTTTCTAACAGGAGAGTTTGGTACCATTCTAAATCCAGCTTTTTCATGATCTTCTTTTGTCCAACCAGCTGTCTTACCTTTTAGCAAATGTGCTTTGTCATACCAGCTACTATAAGGTCCATTTAAATTTTCCATTGGGTAAATTCTAAAGCTTAGCATTATAGCTTTTTTAATATGTTGATGAGTAACCCATTCCCCATTAATTTTTTCAGCAACTCTAACTTTACCACTATCTAAATCAGCAATCATTTGATTGATTGTATCTTTTAAAGTTTGCTCAGAGTCTTGGTTTACGTAATCTCTATTTTCCCATGCTTCATTTATTATTTTTTCGATATCGTTCATATTTTTATTTAGATAGTTAATTTAATTGTTCTTTAATATATTAATTTCTTGAAGAAAAGAAGGCAAGTTCTTAATCTTATAATCTATATATGGTTTGTCGGAGTCTTTTTTGGCAAAGGTCTCTTCATTTTCTAACCAACAAGTTTTCATTCCTAAATTTTTAGCCTGCTCTAAATTGTGAGCGATATCTTCAATTAAAATTGATTTATTTGGATTTAAATCAAATTTTTTAATTAATTTTTTATATGGATCTAGCTGTGGTTTTGGAACATAATCAGCATCAGTTATATCAAAGGCTCCATCAAATAATCCTTCAATACCAAGTTGTTTTGTAACATTTTCGACGTGAGCATGAGATCCATTGGTAAAAATAATCTTTTTTTCTTTTATCTTAATTAGCTCTTCTCTTAAAACCTCATCTTTTGGTAGCCAACTAATATCAATATCGTGAACAAATTCTAAAAATTCTTGTGGATCGATATTATCATGGTTCATTAAACCTGATAGAGTTGTTCCATATTTATAAAAGTATTTTTTTTGAATTTCTTTTGCTTTTACTGGATCAACATTAAATTTTTCAGAGATAAAAGAAGACATCTTTTTATCAACTTCAGAAAAAACCTGAGTTTGACCACTATAAAGAGTGTTATCAAGGTCAAATATCCAATATTTTATATCAATTAAATCTTTCATTGTCTTATGAGTGTTCCTGATCCCTTATCAGATAATAGTTCAAAAAGAATAGAATGGTTTTTTCGGCCATCAATTATTACAACACCTTTTACGCCATTACTTGCAACATCTAAACAATTGATAATTTTAGGGATCATACCTCCAGTTATTGTTTCATTTTTAATTAACTCCTTTATTGAGCTTGAATTAATTTCAGAAATTAATTTTTGGCTATTATCTAGAACACCCTCAACATCACTCATAATAATTAATCTTCTTGCCTCAATTTTTTTTGCAATCGAACCAGCTGCTGTGTCTGCGTTTATATTATATGTTTGGTTATTTTCATCTAAGCCTAACGGTGCAATTACTGGAACTTTTTTATCATTTACTATTTGGTCGATAATAGTTTTATCAATTTTAGTTGGCGATCCTACAAATCCTAATTCATCATTTTCTTTAACTACACTAATGATATTATTATATTTAGAGTTAATTGTTTCGCTTTTACAAGATTGTTCTTCAAGGGCTTCAACTATTTCTTGATTAAATTTTATTAAAACTTTCTCAACTTCTTTAATAGTTTCTTTTCCTGTAACTCGAAGTCCTTTTATAAATTCACTTTTAATTCCTAATTCATTTAATTTATTACTTATTCTTTTACCTCCGCCATGAACAATTATAGGAATGAAACCTAGCTTATTTAATGTTGTAATATCTTTTATAAAAATATTGAATAAATTTTGATCTACTAAAACGCTCCCACCACATTTGATAACAATGTATTCATCGTTATATTTTTCAAGATATCTTTTTACTTCATCAATTGAGGGGCCATCAGATGGTAGTATCTTTTTTAAATCTTCTTCTTTGACTTCCAACATTAAGTGGTTGTTTTAATAGTTGTTCTTTTCATAATGAACACTTGTTGAGCCATTGTTAAGATATTATTAACAGTCCAGTAAATTACCAATCCTGCAGGGAATGGTGCCAGTATTACTGTTAGGAAAAGTGGAAAGAACATAAATATTTTTGCCTGCATAGGATCTGTTGGAGCAGGGTTAAGTTTTTGCTGAATAAACATTGATACACCCATTGCAATAGGCCAAGCACCGATCATTAAAAATGAAGGAACATCATAAGGTAATAAACCAAATAAATTGAATAAAGATGTAGGATCTCTTTCTGATAAATCTTGTATCCATCCATAAAATGGCATTTGTCTCATTTCAATTGTTACAAACAATACTTTGTACAACGCAAAAAATACTGGAATTTGAACCAGTATAGGCAAACATCCAGACATAGGATTTACTTTTTCTTTTTTATAAAGTGCCATCATTTCTTGCTGTAATTTCATTTTGTCATCTTTATGTAGATCTTTAAGTCTCACCATTTCAGGTTGGAGAGCCTTCATTTTTGCCATGCTCCTAAATGAAAAGTTTGCAAGAGGAAAGAATGCTAGTCGAATACAAATCGTTATAGCAATGATTGCAAGACCATAGTTTCCAAGCAATTTAAAGAAGTAATCTATCCCATAAAACAAAGGTTTAGTAATAAAATACAAAAACCCCCAATCAATTGCTAAATCAAATTTATCTATATTTAAAGATTCTGCATAGCCATCAATTATATCTACTCTTTTTGCTGCAACAATTATTTGCATCTTATCTTCTATGCTAGAATTTCTTTTTAGTTCAAGAGGCTCAGTTCCTACAAAATTTGCTCGAAATTTATCTTTGTAGTCAAATGTAGTTTTAAATTCTTTACCACTTGGAGGTATTAATGAAGTGATCCAAAACTTATCAGAAATTCCAAGCCATCCTTTTTGGGAGGTTCTTGAAAATTTTTCTTCTTGAATATCGTCATAATCTTCTTCAATTAATTCATCATCTAATGTTGCCAGAAGTCCTTCGTGAAGAATATAAAAATTTGATATATCAGGAATTTGTTTTCTAATTATTTGTCCATATGAATAAAAATCATACTCTTTAATAGTAGAATTGATTACTTTTTGTTTAATTGTGAATAAAAATTTATCATCTAAAGCTATTTCTTTTACAAAAGTAATTCCCTGATCATTAGTCCAGGATAATTTAACTGGGGACTGATTAGTTAGCTTATTATTACCTAATACAGACCATTCAGAATTTGAATTCGGTATATCAATATTTTTATCTGTAGTTATAAATCCACTTTCTATTAAATAACCATCTTTAGTATTTCTTGGTGATAAAAGTTTAACTTTCTCATTGCTTTCTAAGGCAATATTATATTCTTTAAAAGTTAAGTCATCAATTGCAGCACCTTTTAAAGAAATTGAGCCAACTATACTTTGGTTTTCAAATTGAATTCTTTTACTTTGGTTTAAAGCTTCTTCTCTTGAAATTTCTGTTTTATTTTCTTTTTGGTCTAAACTTGGTGCATCTGTATTTTGTTCGGTTTTATTTTTTTCCGTCAATTGTTCTTTAGTAATTGGTGGTGGTGCGAAGAAAAGTGAATACAGAATAATTACTGCTGCCGATAAAGAAATAGCTGCAATGACGTTTTTAGTATCCATTATTTCTTAGCTTTCATTTCTTTTTTAACTGGATCAAAACCATCTCCACCACCTAAAAACTTTATGGGATGGCATGACAGAATTCTCTTTAAGCTTATAAAACTTCCTTTAACTAAACCAAATTCTTTTAAAGCTTCTATACTATATTCCGAACAAGTTGGTAAATATCTACATGATTGACCAATTAGCGGACTAATAATAAATTTATAACCTTTAATAAATTTAATTAAAATATTTGTGAAAAAGTTCATTATTTAATTTTTTCTAAATCTTGAAATAGAGTTTCTTTTATATTTTTGTATTCATTGTTTAGCATAGTTGACTTAGCAATAACAAGATATGAATTGTTAAATTTTAATGTTACTTTTTTAACTGCTTCATTAACAATATTTCTTAATCTACGTTTAATTTTATTTCTTTTTACAGCATTCCCAATTTTCTTTTTAGTCACAAAACTAATATTGAGTTTGTTATTATTTTTGCCATCCAGTTTGCCAAAAAAAATTGTAACATATTTGTTAGATATTTTTTTTTGCTTTAATAGATTCTTGAATTCTTCGTTTTTTGAAAGAGCAAGTATTTTGCTTTTCATTTATCTAGACAGACACAGTTAACGATTTTCTTCCTCTTGCTCTTCTTCTAGCCAAAAGTTTTTGCCCACCCTTAGTCTTCATTTTTGATCTAAAACCATGTTTTCTGGCTCGTTTAATGTTAGATGGCTGATATGTTCGCTTCATAAAATGTGGTTAAAATTTATTAATTTTTCGCTCTTTATAGTAATTAAATATATAAATAGCAAATAGAAGATTTTAAAATTAGCATTGTATTTAATGGAAAAAGCTAAAAAAATTAAAACATTTGTAGGTTTATTTTACTTAATAGTTGTTTGTTTGTTTTTGTACTTTTTTTTTTCAAAATTTAGCTTTCAAGAAATCACAAGTTATGAATTTATAAAAAATAATAGAGATTATTTTTTTGAGTTAAAACAATCAAATTTTATTTTATTTGCAGGATTATTTATTCTGTTCTGCATAGCCTGGACTATTGCCGGTGGTTTTGGTAGTCCAATTATATTATTTGCAGGTTTTGTATTTGGAAATTGGATTGGAACTTTACTTCTTATTATAGGAATGACCGTTGGAGCTACAGGACTTTATATTTTTGCAAATTATTTTTTAAAAAATTTAATTAGAGAAAAATTTTTAAATAAATTTAAAAATCTTGAATTTAAATTTAAAAAATCAGAATTTTTATATTTATTAATTTATAGATTTGTGGGTGGCATTCCATTTGCAATTTCAAATGTTTTACCTTGTATATTTAATGTAAAAACTCTCAATTTTTTTTTTGCAACTTTAATTGGAATGCTCCCTCAATTGTTCATTATTACTTCAATTGCAAGCGGACTAGAAAAAATTATTGATCAAAATCTTGAGGCGCCAGACATAATCGATGTGATTACTGTTCCAAATATTTATATCCCGCTAATTATATTCATAGGATTAGTGGTTGTTACTATTTTTGTGAGAAAAATATTTTATAAAAATAATTAAATTTGGTGCTCCCACCCTGTACTGACCAGGGAATTAGTCATTACCAATGACTTGATATACCATTTATCTATAGGAGCTTATTATCAAAATATTAATCACTGTGATAATAAAGCATTTTTTTCAAAATATTGCCTTAATTTTTTGATTAATATGCTCTATATCTACGTGAGGAAAATTTTATGGGAATTCATTACGATTATAAATCTACCAAAGGAAATAAGCTTATGGAAAAGCAAGCTAAAAGAGAAAAGAAGCTTGCTGAAAAGAAAGTAAAACGTTTAGCCAAAGAAGGTTCAAAGACAGAAGAGCCAAAGCCAAAAACTTTAGATGTCTCTAAACCAATTACATTAGACTTTCTTACTAATCCAGATAAAGAATGAATTCTAAAGATAAAAATGAGCGTCTAAGTTTAGCTCTTAGAAAAAATTTAAAAAAAAGAAAAATTTTTCAAAAGAAAACAAAGAAGAAAACTAAATAATGTCGGTATTGTCAGATAAATGGATAAGAAAGATGTCCAAAGATGAAGAGATGATTTCTCCTTTTGAAGAAAAACAAATTAGAGGGAATAGTATTTCTTATGGATTATCTTCTTTTGGTTATGACGCTAGAGTTTCAGAAGAATTTAAGATTTTTACTAATGTTAATTCTGAGATAGTTGATCCAAAAAATTTTAAACCAACAAACTTTGTTACAAAAAAAGTATCAGAATGTATTATTCCACCAAATTCGTTCGTTTTAGCACGAACAGTTGAAAAATTTAAAATCCCAGATGATGTATTAGTTATTTGTCTTGGTAAATCTACGTATGCAAGATGTGGAATTATTGTAAATGTTACGCCTTTAGAGCCAGGTTGGGAAGGGTATGTAACACTAGAATTTTCTAACACAACACCATTGCCTGCAAAAATATATGCGAATGAGGGTGTTGCACAATTTATATTTTTAAAGGGAAATGAAAAACCAGAAGTGACATATGCTGATCGTGATGGAAAGTATATGGGTCAAACTGGGGTAACGTTACCTAAAGTTTAGTTATGCAAAAACTAGAAGTCTTTGGAGCAAATAAGCTCAAGGGACAAATTAAAATATCAGGCTCAAAAAACGCATCTCTACCAATATTAGCCGCAACTTTACTTTCAAGAAAAAAAATTTATTTAAAAAATTTACCAAAGGTAAAAGATATTGAGACGATGGTTAGTTTATTACAATCGTTAGGATCTAAAATTAAATTCAATCAGAATGATTTAGTCATTGATAATATAAAACAAAGCAAAAGTTTTGCGTCTTATAGTTTGGTTAAAACTATGAGGGCAGGAATTTTAGTTCTTGGTCCTTTACTGGCAAAATTTGGTACAGCAAAAGTATCACTTCCAGGAGGTTGTGCAATTGGGACAAGACCTGTTGATATACACTTAGATGCTTTGTCAAAGTTAGGAGTTAAATATAAAATTATCCAAGGGTATGTTCATGCAACTGCACCAAAAGGACTAATTGGCAATAAAATTCGATTTTCAAAAATATCAGTTGGGGCAACAGAAAATTTAATAATTGCTGCAAGTTTTGCCAAAGGAACTACAGTTTTAAGTAATTGTGCGATTGAACCTGAAATAAAAGATTTAGTTAATTTTTTAAAAAATATGGGATGCAATATCAAGTGGACAAATAAGCGTTCAATAAAAATTAAAGGAGTGTCTCAAGTTAAAGAAATTACTTATTCAGTAATGTTTGATAGAATTGAAGCTGGAACTTATTTAGTTGTAGCAGCTGTAACAGAGGGAAATTTAAAAATAAAAAATATAGTCCCAAAAATAATCCAAACAGAAATTAAAACTTTAAAGAAAATAGGTGCAAAAATTAATGTTAAAAAAGACGAAATTCATATTATTGGTAATAAAAAAATTAATAGTATAAATATCAAAACAGCCCCATATCCTGGTTTCCCAACAGATTTACAAGCTCAAATAATGGTATTGTTGTGTAAAGCAAATAAACAATCTGTAATTATAGAGGATATTTTTGAAAATAGATTTATGCATGTAGCTGAATTAAATCGAATGGGAGCTAAAATTTCAACCAATGGAAATAAAGCTAAAGTTACAGGTAATATTAATTTTGCAGCAGCTGAATTAATGGCAACAGATTTAAGAGCTTCTGTTTCATTAATTCTAGCAGCATTAACAGCAAAAGGAAAATCTGTAATTAATAGAATTTATCATCTTGATCGTGGATATGAAAATATTGAAAAGAAACTAAAAAAAGTTGGTGCAAAAATTAGAAGAGTTAATTAATGGATAAGAGATATTTAGCAAAAATTATAGCTTCAGATAATGAAGGTTTACAAATGATTTCAGCATATAGTGCTGGAGCAAAGGTAAAAGTGTCAGATATAAAGTATCTAGCATCAAACAAAGTTTTTTTATTATCGATAGAAAGAACCAAAATAGAAACAGACCAGGAAGATAAGAAAATTAACAGTATTTGTAGGTTTGATTTTGTCGATAAAGTTAAATCTAAAAATATTGATCAAAAAAATGAGGATTTAGTTTTAGAATTGATAGCAATAGATTATCTAAAAAATAAAGATGATTACGAAATTAATTTAATTTTTAATAATAATGTTCACTTTGTTTTGACTACGGAAACAATTGAAGTAAGACTAGAAGATCAGAACGAAATTAAAGAGTAATGAAAATATTAAATAGTAATAATAAAAATTTTGATAAAAATTTAGATACCTTACTTTTGCAAAGAAAGAAAAAAGTACAATCTAATTCAGTTTCAGTTTCAAGTATTATTAAAGATGTTAGAAAAAATGGAGACAAAGCATTGGTAAAATATGAAAAAAAATTTAATCAAAACAATGTAATTGTTCCTTCTCAAAAACAGATTTCTAATTCGATAAAATCACTGGATAAAAAAGTGAAGCAGGCAATTGATATTGCGTACAATAGAATTTACAAATTTCACTCACTTCAAAAATTTAACAATATTTCATATGTTGATAAGTATAAAAATAAACTTGAATATAGATATGTACCTTTAGAATCTGTTGCAATTTATGTGCCTGGCTCAACGGCCTCATATCCCTCAAGTGTATTAATGAATGCAATTCCAGCAATTGTTGCAGGAATTAAAAGAATTGTGATGATTAATCCTGGATTTAGAGGAAAACAAAATCCAGCAGTATTATATGCGGCGCGTAAATGTAAAATTAAAGAAATTTATTCAATAGGTGGGCCCTCAGCAATTGCAGCAGTAACTTATGGAACAAAGAAGATTAATAAAGTTAACAAAATAGTAGGTCCTGGTAATGCATATGTAGCTGCAGCTAAAAAAGAAGTTTTTGGTGATGTTGGAATTGAGGGAATGACCGCAGGACCTTCAGAAGTTACAATTGTTTGTGATAAACTTTCAAATGCAGAATGGGTTGCAAGTGATTTAATAGGACAAGCAGAACATGATAATCTTGCTCAATGTATATTAATTTCAAAAGATAAATTATTAATCAATAAAGTCAAAAATGAAATTTCTAAACAATTAAAAGAAATACCAAGATCGTCTATTGCTAGAAAAAGCTTAAGGAATAATGGAATTTTAATGCATATTAGCTCTGATAAAAAAATAATTGACGTTGTAAATAAAATAGCACCCGAACATTTAGAGCTAAATGTAAAAAATTATAATTCTTTTGTGCCAAAAATTAAAAACTCAGGATCTGTTTGTTTAGGAAAATATGCTGTTATGGCAATGACTGACTATAATGTTGGCTCAAACCATATATT